>Ga0256829_1000746_pt1 | contig 29979 bp, 33 predicted proteins | sample 131447metaG_FD_185979 | JGI IMG/M metagenome (GOLD analysis project Ga0256829, IMG submission 185979) | Hydrothermal vent microbial communities from Lau Basin, Pacific Ocean - 131-447 | ecosystem: Environmental > Aquatic > Marine > Hydrothermal vents | place: Pacific Ocean: Lau Basin | collected... | reverse complement strand
TACTATATTCATATTATTTAACAAAAATTTAGCATTTTTGTTTTTACATACTATGTTTGTCAATAACTTTTTATAAAATTTAGGTTGTGATTTGATATCATTAAAATTATTATCAGGGACATCATATGTAAATACAATAGAATTTTTTGTAATTTTTTTAGAAATTGTAGTAACATGTGTTATACCAGCAAAAGCGAATACTATTATAAATAAACTTAAGAATATTTTTTTCATTAATTTCCTTTAATTGAATTTTAATAATTATAACATAAAATTATATTAAATTAAAATAAAGGTATTTTATGAATATTTCATTAGTTTTAGGTGGTGGAGGAGCCAGGGGATATGCTCATATAGGAATTATAGAAGAATTAAAATCTCAGGGTTTTGAGATAAAAAGTATTGCCGGAACTTCTATGGGCGCTGTTATAGGAGGATTAGAGGCTTGTGGAAAGCTTGATAATTATAAAAAGTGGGTTACAAGCTTAGATTTTTTGGATATTTTTAGGTTTTTAAAATCTCCATTTAAACTTGATGGTAATAAAATTTTTAAAAAAGTAAAAGAACTTACTAAAAACGATTATAAAATAGAGGATTTGCCCATAAAATTTACTGCTGTTGCTACCGATTTGACTAAAAAAAGAGAAGTATGGTTTCAAAAAGGTGATCTATTTAAGGCAATGCAAGCTTCTTCTTCGATTCCGGGAGTATTTGATCCGGTGATTTTAAATAAAAGAATATTAGTTGATGGAGGGGTTCTTAATTTAATGCCAATAGCCCCTGTAATGAGTGATTTGAATGATTTAATTGTTGCTGTTGATTTATATGCACCTGAAAGAGAGCTTGCTTTTAAACTCTCTAAAGAAGCGACAGATACCCAAAATATTTTAAAAAATATATGGTCAAAGATATTTACCGAAAAAGAAAATACTGTAAATCAGTCAATAGATTTAATGATGGATGTAATTTATAGATATAGAAAAGCCGAATATATTGCTGATATTCAAGTAGATGTTCCAAAAAATATTGCTGACTGGTATGAATTTCATAAAGCACCCACATTAATAGAGATAGGAAAATATTTAGCAAGAGAAGCTATTGAAAAAGCTAAAAAAAGAGGAATTTTAAAAATTCAAAATGGTAAATTAAAAAAAGGAGATTTGGTATAATTTTAAAAAAAGGATAAAAATGCAAAAAGTTCATACTTCAAATGCACCTGAGGCAATAGGTCCATATTCTCAGGCTATTAAAGTAGGAAATATGATATTTACTTCTGGACAAATTGCTTTAACTCCTAAGGGAGAATTTTTAGATGCAGATATCAAAGTTCAGACAAAACAGGTTTGTGAAAATCTAAAAGCTGTTTTGAGTGCTGCTGGAAGCGATATCAAAAATGTTATAAAAACAACTATATTTTTGGCAGATATAAATGATTTTGCAGCTGTTAATGAAATTTATGGAGAATATTTTTCTCATAAACCAGCAAGAAGCACGGTAGCTGTAAAAGAGCTTCCAAAAGGAGCTAAAGTAGAGATTGAAACTATTGCTGTAATTTCTTAAAAAAATCTTAATTTAAGGTATTTTTAAGATTTTGCTGGTAATATTTCATCCTAAAACCAGACTAAAGGGTTAAAATATGTATGCAGTAATTAAACATGGTGGAAAACAATATAAAGTTCATCAGGGAGATATTTTAGAATTAGATAGAATTGAAGGTGTTGAACCTAAAAGTACTATCGAAATAAATGAAGTGATTTTGGTAAAAGGTGACGATATTAAAATCGGTTCTCCTGTAGTTGAGGGGGCAAAAGTAGTTCTTGAAGTTATTAATGAAGCAAGAGGTAAAAAAGTAGTAATCTTCAAAAAAAGAAGAAGAAAAGACTCTAAAAGAAAAAGAGGTTTCAGAAGAGACTTAACAAGAGTTGTAGTTAAAGAAATTCAAGCGTAATTAAGGAGCAGTAATGGCACATAAAAAGGGACAGGGGTCAACCCAGAATAACAGAGATTCAGCTGGTAGAAGATTAGGCGTTAAAAAATTCGGAGGAGAATTTGTAAAGGCTGGAAATATTATCATTAGACAAAGAGGAACAAAAGTTCATCCTGGAAATAATGTAGGACTTGGAAAAGACCATACTATTTTTGCTTTGGTTGACGGATATGTGAAATTTGAAATCAAAGACAAAGCAAGAAAAAAAGTTTCAGTTTATCCTACAAACGATTAATCCTTTCTCTTTTCTTTTTGATACAATTTCAATATTCTTTGTTAAATGGTGTATTTGTTATTAGTTATTTGTAAATATATTAGCGCAAATATAATTTAACAGACAAATAACAAATATACCAATAACTAATACACTATTAAAGGGTTTTAAAATGTTTGTTGATAATATAAAATTAAATGTAAAATCCGGCAAAGGCGGTGCGGGGTGTGTGAGTTTTAGACGCGAAAAGTTTGTGGCAAAAGGAGGACCTGACGGAGGGGATGGTGGAAAAGGTGGAAATATTATAATTGAATGTGATAATAATACAAATACTTTGTCTCATTTTAAAGGTAAAAAAATCTTAAAAGCTAAAAACGGTCGTCCAGGTGAGGGTAGAAAAAAACATGGGGCAAATGGGGAAAATTTGATTTTGAAAGTTCCAGAAGGTACTGTAATAAAAGATGCCAATACGGGTGAAATTTTACTTGATATGAAAAAATCAGGTGAAAGAAAAGTATTGCTTGAAGGCGGAAGAGGTGGGCTTGGTAATTGGCATTTTAAAGGTCCTAGACGTCAGGTCCCTAGATTTGCGCAACCAGGAGAAGAAGGAAAAGAACTTGAAATTGTAATGGAACTTAAATTAATAGCGGATGTGGGGTTAGTAGGATTTCCAAATGCTGGTAAATCAACTCTTATAAGTGCACTAAGTAATGCAAGACCGGAGATTGCAAATTATGAATTTACAACAATTACTCCTAAACTTGGTGTTGTAAAGATTGATGAATACAGAAATTTTGTAATGGCAGATATTCCGGGAATCATTGAAGGGGCTCACGAGGGGAAAGGTCTTGGGTTACAATTTTTACAACATATTGAAAGAACAGAAATTATTTTGTATGTGATTGATTTAGCTTCAGGTAAAGAGCCTTTTTATCAGTTTGAAACACTTAAAAAAGAGCTTGCAAATTACAGTGAAAAATTATCAAAAAGAGATTATGCCATTGCTTTAAATAAAATAGATGTAGTAGATATCAAAAAAGTAGAGGAATTTTTTGAAAAATTAAATATAAAACCAAGCGAGCCGAAATATGGTGCAAAAGCGGATATTCCTTGTTATTTTGATGAAAAGACATTTATTTTACCTATAAGTGGTGCTAGCACAATCAATTTAGAACCTTTAAAATTTGCCTTAGCCGATATGATAGAAAAAAGTAAAGAAAATGAAGATTAAAAGAATTGTTTTTAAAGTAGGGACGGCTACTCTTTATGAAAATGGAGAATTATCTAAAAGAGTTGATGAAATTGTTAAGCTTTTAAGTGAGCTTAATAAAGAATATGAAATCATTTTGGTTAGTTCAGGTGCTGTAGGGGCCGGATATACAAAATGTCCTCTTGATAAAACACTTCTTCCTAATAAACAGGCCCTAGCGGCAATAGGGCAGCCTCTTTTAATGAGAGAATATAAATCAAGATTTAATAAATACTGTGTAACGGTGGCTCAGGTTTTACTTACAGCGGCTGATTTAGATTCTAGAAAAAGAACCAATTATGCCAAGAAAATGATAGATGTTTTACTTCAAAACAGAGTTATTCCTATTGTAAATGAAAACGATTCTGTTTCTGTTGAAGAGATACTTTTTGGAGATAATGACCAGTTAAGCGCTTATGTGACTTACTATTTTGGTGGAGATTTACTTATAATGCTAAGCGATATAGACGCTTTTTATACGGATAATCCAAAAACAAATAAAAATGCAAAACCTATAAAAATAGTAAATGAAATAAAAGATGAGTGGCTGGAGCAAAAATGTGATCCAACTGATAAATTTGCTACAGGCGGAATTGTTACGAAATTAAAAGCTGCAAAATTTTTGCTTGATAGAAATTTAAGTATGTTTTTAACAAACGGAAATAATTTAAAAACTGTTAGAGAAATTTTAAAAGGAAATCAAACAAGCGGAACTCTTTTTTCTAAGGAGCAAAAATGAAAGCGGTTGCAACTAATAGAAAAGCATATCACGATTATGATATTTTTGATAAATATGAAGCGGGGATTGAGTTAAAGGGCAGTGAAGTAAAAGCCCTTAGAAAAGGAAGGGCAAATTTAAAGGATTCTTTTGTAAAAATACAAAACGGAGAAGCTTATTGGATTCAAGGTCATATAAGTAATCTTGATACAACATATGCGGCATTTAGACACGATGAAAAAAGGCCTAGAAAACTTCTTTTACATAAAGATCAAATAGCAAAACTTGCTGGATATACAAGTGAGAGAGGTTATACTCTTGTGCCTTTGAAACTCTATTTTAACAAAAGAAACAAAGCAAAACTTGAAATTGCCGTTGCAAAAGGAAGACAGCTTCACGATAAAAGACATGCCCTAAAAGAAAAAGAGCTAAAAAGAGAAGCTCAGGCTGCTATGAAGCGTTTTGGTTTTTAACAAATATCACTAAATACCGATTTTACTCCTGATTTAAATAAATTTTTAATTTCTTTTTTTTCATTTACAGTATATACACTTATATTTATTTTGTTTTTAATTAAATCTTTTAGATAAATATTATTTGCCATTTTTATTGAAATATTATAATTGCTTGTTTCAAATTCTTTTAAATATTCAATAATATTATTTCGTTTTTTTTTATCTAAAAGGGCTACTGAGAGATTCCTATTAAGTTTTTTAAGATTTTTTAAGTGATAATGATGAAACGATGAAAAAAGAATTCTATTTTCTTTTCCTTTTATTTCGAAAAGTAGTTTTTCTAAATCCATTTTTGGAGATTTGATTTCTATATTTATTGGTTTTTTAATAATTTTCAGAGCTTCGTTAAGAGTTGGAATTTTTTGTTTTTTTATTTTTTCTATATTTTTTTGTGTTAGAAATTTTTTTGTTTGAAAAGGGTCTTTTTTCAAAAACCATTCTCCAAAATTATATTCTTTTAGTTCTTCAAGAGTAAGTTCATTTATTAATTTATTAATATTGAAATTTGAAGTTCTTTTTGGGTTATCGTCATGGATTATCACAATTTCCTCATTTTTTGTAAGTTGTATATCAAATTCAATAAAGTCACAATTTGTTGCTTTTTCAAAAGCTATTAGTGTATTTTCCGGATAAAAATATCTATTCCCGCGATGAGCTGCAATTAAGTGCAGCTTTTTAAAATTATTCCAAAACATTATGAATTAATAAGTTCTTTTAAATCTTCTAAAACTTTTTTGGCATGACCTTTAGCACGCACTTTTTTATATTCTTTTACTATTTCTCCATCTGGATTTATTATAAAAGTTGAGCGGATAACTCCTTCATACTCTTTTCCATACATTTTTTTTATTCCCCAAGCACTGTAAGCTTTTAGAACTTTTTTTTCTTCATCGCTTAAAAGAGTGACATCTAAATCCTGTTTTTCAATAAAATTGCAGTGCTTTTTAGGAGAATCAGGACTAATTCCTAAAACAATGGCGTTTTCATTCTCAAATTCATCTAAAAGTGCGCTGAATTCTTTAGCCTCTGTTGTGCATCCTGGAGTGTTGTCTTTTGGATAAAAATATAAAATTATCCATTTACCTTTTAAGTCTCTAAGACAGATTTCAACCCCATCTTGGTTTGGAAGACAAAAATCAGGTGCTTTCATTAAATCTCCTTTTTAATTAATTATATCAAAAATATGCCGATATAATAAGGTATAATTACAGATAATAAAAATTTAAAAGGGGAATTTATGAATTTTTTAAGTCGCTTAAGTATTAAAAGTAAGGTTTTATTAATTGTTTTTATGTCTTTGGCTATGGTTTTTTATTTTGTGGCAAAAGAGCTTGTAACTCATTTTGAGTTTGAAAAAAATAAAGTAAAACTTGAAACTCTTATTGATCTTAGTGAAGATTTAAGTGCTCTTATACAAGAAACTCAAGAAGAAAGAGGTGCAAGTGCCGGATATCTTGGAAGCCACGGTAAAAAGTTTTCTATAATACTTCCAAAACAAAGAATGTTAACTGATAAAAAAATCAATATTTTAAAAGAAGAATTAAGTAAAATCGATTTTGCTAAATTTCCTCCAAAATTAAAAGAAGAAATTAATAAATTGATGGTTTATCTTAACAAACTTCCTGATATTAGGAACAAAGTTACAAATTTTGAACTTACAGTTCCGCAGGAAGTTAAATGGTATACAAAAATGAATGCACAGATTTTAAAAATTATAGGACTGACAGCGACATATTCGCCAAATGAAAAAATTGCTATGGATTTAGCCTCTTATACCAGTTTTCAAAAAGCAAAAGAAAGAGCTGGTATTGAAAGAGCGGTTTTAAGTGCAACATTTGGAGCTGATAAATTTTTGCCTGGAATGTATACTAAATTTATTAGTCTTGTAGCTCAACAAAAAGCATTTATTAATGATTTTTTAACATTTGCAAATCCTGAAATGAAAAAAATGTATTTTTCTATTATTCAAAAACCTTGTTTTAAAGAAGTTGATAAAATGAGAGCAATTGCTGTGTCTCATCATACAACAGGTAATTTTAATGTAGATGCTGTTTATTGGTTTAAAACTATTACAAAAAAAATAAATTATTTAAGACAGATAGATAAAAATATTGCAAAAATAACTAAAAGGGATTTAAATTCAATTCATGACAGTGCAATTATTGATTTTATTATAGGAACTATTATTGCCATAATTATTATTTTTCTTTCTTATTTAATAGTAAGATCTTTTTCTATACAGCTTAACAGTCTTAAAAATTTAATTTTAATGATAGCTGAGAATAGAGACCTTTCTCTTGATATCAGAATTTATGATCATGATGAATTTGGAGAAATTAGAAAAGCTTTAAGAGAATTTTTAGGAAATCTTCATGAGGTTATGATAAGAGCCACTAGTTCATCTACAGAAAATAAAAATGTTTCAAATAATTTGCAAAAAACATTTGATTTAATTATTAAAAATACAAATGAAGAAACAAAAATAGTTACCGATACGGTTAAAAAAGCTGATGATGTTAAAAATATTTTAGAAGAAGATGTGGAAGATTCAAATGAAGTTAAAAATTCTATAATAACAGCAAATAATAATTTAAAAAATGCTGTTTTGATTATAGAAGATACTGTAAAGGGTATTCAAAATAATTCAGAAAATGAATTTGAACTTGCTAATAAACTTCATCAGTTATCTCAGGATGCAGAACAGGTTAAAGATGTTCTTGTTGTTATAAAAGAGATTGCAGAGCAGACAAATCTTCTTGCACTTAACGCTGCAATAGAAGCCGCAAGAGCAGGTGAGCATGGTAGAGGTTTCGCAGTTGTTGCAGATGAAGTTAGGAAGCTGGCTGAGAGAACTCAAAAAAGTCTTGGTGAAATAGATGCAACTATTAATATTATTGTACAGTCAATTAATGGAGCAAGTAATGATATGAATAATAATATAGAAAATGTAAAAATTATTACAGATAAAACAGTTGATGTTCAACAAAAAATAGAAAGTGTTTCATCTGAAATGAATCTAGTTGTCGGAAAAGTTGAACAAAATGTTGAAAATATTGAAGATATAGTAAAAGAGATTGAGATGTTTATTGCACAAATTCACAGTATAGAAAAAATTTCTACAAATAACGGAGAAAATATTCTTAAAAATAAAAGTGTAATTGATAGAATATCACAACTTGCCGATGAACTTTTAGAAGAAATTAAACAATTTAAGATATAAAAAAACCTCATTAAGAGGTTTTATTTGTCATAATGACCTTTTTTAGATAAATATCCAAGATAAATAAGAACAAATCCATCCATTAAGAAGCTAACTCCTACAATAATTCCAACTGTAAAAGGTGCGCTAAAAGGCCATCCTATAATCATAATAATCCCTAAAATAAAGCTTAGAGTTCCATTTAATACTGAAAGCCACCAACCTTTTAAAGGTTTTAAATCAAGTCCCATTTGAAATGAAGCAAAAGCGTCAAAGAAGAAGTATGCTGCAAGTAAAATAGCAACTGCTGCAATACCGCTAATTGGCCATATTAAAAGTAAAATACCTGTAATTAAAAGCATAATAACCTTAAACCAAGCCCCGGCACTATTTTTGTGTGCTTTAAATGTTGTGTAAGCTTGAATAATCCCCACTGAAATAAATAAAGCTCCTAAGAAAATAACAAAAGCCACACTTCCGGCTACTGGTTTTACAATAGCTAAAATTCCTGCAATAACTAAAAGAATTCCTGCAATAATAGAGAGTGTTCCAAATTCTTTTAATTTTTCTTTGTCTATGTTGTTTGTGATAAACATTTTTTTCTCCTTTTTGATTTTTATCAATAGGAATTATAACTCTTTTTAACTAAATAAGTCAAGTAAATTGAGTGAAGTAATATAAAGAAAGAGGAGAAAATTAATTATCTATTGGCAGACCTTTGGTTGGAAGTTCTTTGATAAACCAAGCAAGTCCATTTTTATTAAGTTCATACATAAATGGACGTGCTTTAAACTCTTCCATATTTTTTACGCCTGGTTCAAACCATGTTTTTGTAGCTATCATTTTAGCTCCAATCATTGCAGGTACTCCTGTGGTGTAGCTTACGCATTGAGCTCCAACTTCTCTAAATGCACATTGATGGTCGCAGATGTTATAGATATAATATCTTTTTAACTCTTTGTTTTTATATCCGGTAGCAACAACTCCTATATGAGTTTGTCCTTTTGTTCTTTCTCCAAGACTTGCTGGGTCTGGAAGAACTTTTTTTAGAAATTCCATAGGAGAAATTTCACATCCTTTACAAACTTCTATTGGTTTAATATCTGTCATTCCTACATTCTCAAGAGCATTTAAATGCCATAAATAATTATCGCTAAAGGTCATAAAAAATCTTGCTTTTTTAATTGAAGGGAAATTTTTAGTAAGACTTTCAAGCTCTTCATGATATAAAAGATAACTTGGATACTCTCCAACTCCTGGATATTCCCATTTAAATTTTACACTCATAGGCTCTATTTCTCTCCACTGGCCGTTTTCGTAATATTTTCCTTTTTGTGTAATCTCTCTTATATTAATCTCAGGATTGAAATTTGTAGCAAAAGGATATCCGTGATCTCCCGCGTTGCAATCTAAAATATCAAGTGTCTCTATTTCATCAAGCAGCTCCTGGGCAATAAAAGCCGTAAATACATTTGTAACTCCCGGGTCAAATCCACTTCCAAGCAGTGCCATAAGTCCCGCTTTTTTAAATTCTTCATCTTTTGCCCATTGTTCCTTATATTCAAACTTAGCCTCTTCCGGATGCTCGTAATTTGCCGTATCCACATAATGAGCCCCGGCTTTTAAACAAGCATCCATAATTGCTAAATCCTGGTAAGGAAGCGCTACATTTAAAACAATTTCACTTTTTGTATTTTCAATTAATTTTGCAGTAGCATCAACATCCATTGCGTCTATTTGATATGTTTTAATATCAACTCCAAGTCTTTCTTTAATGTCTTTTGCTATTGCATCGCATTTAGATTTAGTTCTGCTAGCTAAAACTATATTTTCAAAAACATAACTGTTCATTGCAGCTTTAAATGTTGCAACCCTGCTAACTCCACCGGCTCCGATAATTAATAAATTTGCCATTTTAATTCCTTTTTTTAAGATATTTTTCAATTGACTTTGGATTCTTTCTTAAATCTAAAATAGCTACTATATAAATTATTTTTTCTTTTTTATTGCAATCATAATATATTCCAAATGGAAATTTTTTGCTAGTCATTCTATGAAATCCAAATATTTTTTGATGTAAACATCCGTAAAATTCTAGCATTTTTATTTCACTTAAGATAATATCAATAAAATAAGTACCTAATCCTTCTTTTTGAGTTTCGTAAAATTCATATGCAATTTCTAAATCATTTTTGGCATATTCAGTTATTCTTACTTGAAAATTCATTTTTTATTTCTTCTAAACTATAAAGCTTTTTATTTTTATAATCTTTTCTTTTTTCTAAAATTTCTTTATGCCAGGATGGAGAATTTATTTCAAGTTCATTTAACAACTCTTCCATTAAAAATATTTTTTCTTCTGTTTTTAAGGTTTTAATATCAATCATTTTTACTCCTTAATTTCAATTACTTTAATTGGAAGCCCCTCTTGTTCCATCTCTTCAAAAAAAGGTTTTGCGTCGAATTCTTCCACATTGTGAACACCCTCAGCCCACCAAATCTTTTTAGCCATCAGTTTACATCCTATAATTGCTGGGACTCCTGTAGTGTAACTTACACAATGAGCTCCTGTTTTGGCTATTGCTTTTTCGTGGTTACAGATGTTATAGATGTAATATTTTTTCTTAACTCCATCTTTCATACCTTCTGCAATAACGCCTATATTAGTTTGACCTTTATAGTTTTTAACCAATTCCTGAGGGTCTGGAAGAATTTTTGCTAAAAATTGTAAAGGAGAAATTTCGCAATTTTCGCAAATTTTTATAGGATTTATATCAAACATTCCTACATTTTTTAAGACGTTGAAATGATATAAATATTTATCGCTAAAACACATAAAAAATCTGGCTCTTTTTATTTTTGGGAAATGTTTAACTATACTTTCAAGTTCTTCGTGCCAAATTAAAATACTGGTAGCATCTCCACATTCTGGGTAGGAGTGTTTTGTTTTAATTTCAAAAGGTTTTGTTGTTTTCCATTCTCCGTTTTCATAATATTTTCCGGGAAGATTAAGCTCTCTTAGATTTATTTCAGGGTCAAAATTTGTAGCAAAATGTCTTCCGTGTTCTCCAAAATTACAATCATAAATATCCACGCTTTCTATTTCATCAAACAGATATTGGTTAGCGTATTTTACCATTATAGAAGTAACGCCCGGGTCAAATCCGCATCCAAGAAGTGCTAATGTTTTTGCTTTTTTAAATTCTTCATTTAATGCCCATTGCAAATCATAGTAAGTATCCGGATTATCTTCTGTTTCCGCTAAGGCGGTATCAAGATAAGCTGTGCTTGTTTTAATGCAGGCTTTCATAATAGGGATATTTTGATAAGGTAAAGCTACATGACAGACTATGTCTATGTTTTCTTTTTTTATTAAATCTATTACATTCTCTTCTTTATTTGCATCAAGGGAATAAGTTTTAATATCAACGCCTAAATTTTTTTTAATATCTTTTGCTATTAAATCACATTTGCTTTTAGTTCTGCTGGCCAAAATAATTTTTTCAAAAGTATCTAAATTTTTGGCCGCTTTAAATGCTGCTACTCTTCCAACACCTCCGGCTCCGATTATTAATAAGTTTGCCATTATTCTCCTTTTTTGATAATTATATCAATTTTCCTTTTGATTTTAATCAATGAGGGCTAGATTAAAATGTAGTATAATTATAAAAAAAGGTTTTTTATGAAAATATCTTTAATTCAGCAAGAATTTAAAGGTAGTAAAAAAGCTACACTTTCTCATACTCTTTCAATGATAGAAAAAGCAAATGGAGAGCTTGTTATTTTGCAAGAGCTTCACCAAAATGAATATTTTTGCAAAAGTGAAGATACTAAATATTTTTCTTATGCAGAAAATTTTAATGAAGATGTTAAATTTTGGGCAAATGTCAGCAAAGAAAAAAATATAGTTTTAGTAACATCTTTATTTGAAAAGGTAATGGATGGGATTTATTATAATACCGCTGTTGTTTTTGATAAAGGTAAAATTGCCGGTAAATACAGAAAAACTCATATTCCAGATGACCCCGGATTTTATGAGAAATTTTATTTTACCCCGGGAGATGAAATTAAACCTATTGATACAAGCATAGGAAGGCTTGGAGTTTTGGTCTGTTGGGACCAGTGGTATCCCGAGGCCGCTAGAATTATGGCGCTAAAAGGGGCTGAGATTTTAATTTATCCAACAGCTATAGGGTGGCTTATGTGTCCAGAAATAAGAAAAGATGAACTTTGTGAAAAAGAAAATACACTTAAAGAAAAAGAGAAGATGTTAAATGCCTGGCTTAGTGTCCAAAAAGGTCACGCAGTAGCAAATGGCGTTTATGTAGTAGCTGTTAACAGAGTGGGAAAAGAAAAAGATGAAAGCGGTGTATTAGGCGGAATTGAATTTTGGGGGAATAGTTTTATTTTTGGACCGCAAGGTGAAGAAATTGTAAGAATTGGAATGGAAGAAAAAGTTATTAATGCCGATATTGATTTAAAAAGAGCAAAAGAGATAAGAAAAATTTGGCCTTTTTTTAGAGACCGAAGGATTGAAATTTATGAATGTATTAAAAATCGTTATTGTTAGTCTTTTTTTTGTAAGACTTTTTGCTGTTAATTTATATGTTCCTAAGGATTTTGCAAATATCAATATTAAAGATATTAATATAAAAACATATAAATCAAAAAAAGAGATTAATTTTAGTAATTCTCTTGTAATGTTAAGCTATAACGATTTACCATATATTTTTGAAAAAAATTTAGAAATCATTACTCCCATAGGGGAAGTTAAAGAGTATATCTTAACACATAATAAACCTCTATGCAAAGTTAGAAAAGTTATTAATCTGGATTTTGCATCTAAAATTTTACTTGATAAGTGTGATAGAAATTATACAGCTATAAGAGGTGATTTTAAAAATTTTTTAGCACACAAGGCAGATGCTGTTATCTATCCTGAAGGTTTAGAAAGGGCAGATATATTTGATTTTCCTTTAAAATTATACGGGATTGATTTTAACAGATATTTTATTGTTGGTAGTAAAAATTTTATTAAGAAAAATTATAAAAAAATAGAAAAATTAAATTATAAATTTGAAAACAGTTTTGATTTTAGAAAAGATTTGATTTATAAAACTCTATTTATAAGTAGTTTGTATTTAAACAAACATATAAATTTTAATAAAATATTATTTGAAAATTATAAATTAGTAAAAGAGAAGAATAAAAAAACAATTATTGTAAATATTACGAATTGGCCTCCTTTTACTATGTATTCTAATGGCAAAATTTATGGAATAGGTGTTGACTTTTGGAAATTGATAGCAAAAAAAGCTCATATAAAATATGATTTTAAAATAATAAAGTCTTGGAATAAAGTATTAAATGATATTAAAACAAAAAAAACTGATATATATGTGGCTACATCAGCTACCCCTGATAGAAAAAAATATGCTTTGTTTAGCAAACCTTATGCAAGTTTTCCTCTTGGAATTATATGTAGAAATGATGAAAATTTTAATTCTATAAATGATATAAAATCAATTGCTGTTGGGAAAAATTTTACTGCTGAAAAATTAATGAAAAAATATTATCCTAATTTAAATTATATAGAAACAAAACATACTTTCCAGGCCTTAACTTTGGTTAAAAATAAAAAAGCCCAGTGTGCTGTGGATATTTTGCCTGTAATGCTTTGGACTATTAGTAAAAATCATTTAATGAATTTGCAGCTTGCTTTTAAAACTCCTTTTAAATTTAATGTTCAGATGATGGTTAGAAATGATTATCCTGAATTAATTGCAAAAATAAATAAAGTTATTGATGAAATAACTCCTCAGCAAAAAGAGAGAGTAATAAATACTTATTTAAAAAGTATTGTTATAGAACAAAAGCATAACATAAATAAATATTTATTATTGATAATTATTGTAGTTGTTTTTATTGTTTTAATTCTTTTTTACATAAATAGACAAAAATTTAAAAAGGTAAAAAAAGAAGCTATGTATGATGAACTTACCGGAATTTTAAATAGACGTGGAATTGATGTTAAAGTAAAAGATATGGAAGATAAAGGTTCTATACTGTTTTTTGATATAGACCATTTTAAACAGGTTAATGATACTTACGGACATGAATTTGGAGATTATGTATTAAAAGAACTTGGTAAAATATTAAAACAATATTTTAGAAAAAGTGATATTGTAGGAAGATGGGGAGGAGAGGAATTTATAGCAATTTTACCAAATACCGAATATAAAGATGCTTTAATAGTAGCTGAAAAATTAAGACAAATTATAGAAAAATATAATTTTAAAGGTAAAAATATTACAGTTTCTATAGGAATTAGTGAATATAAAGGAAATTTAGAAGAAAATCTTAAAAAAGCCGATGAAGCTTTGTATGAAGCAAAAAATAACGGAAGAAATCAAATCAAAGGAAAACAATGAAAGTATCACCAAGTATTTTAAGTGCAGATTTTGGAAATTTGGCCAATGATGTAAAAAAAGTTAGTTTAGCAGGGGCTGACTTTATTCATTGTGATATAATGGATGGGCATTTTGTTCCAAATATGACAATGGGACCTATGATTATTGAAGCAGTAAAAAAAGCTACAGATGTGCCTCTTGATATTCATTTTATGGTTGAAGATATTCCTTTTTTTATTGATATGTATAAACATTTAGAACCTGAATTTATAACTTTTCATATAGAAGAAGAAAAGCATATAAATAGAGTTATTCAAAAAATAAGAAATTTAGGAATTAGACCGTCTGTCGCATTAAATCCGGCAACTCCTGTATGTTTATTAGAATATATTGTGGCTGATGTTGATATGGTTTTACTTATGAGTGTAAATCCTGGATTTGGAGGACAGAAGTTTATTCCAAGCGTAATTGATAAAGTAAAAGAGTTAAGAAAATTAGCTGAAAGAAAAAATCCTGATTTATTAATAGAAATTGACGGAGGGGTTAATGATAAAAACGCTCCCTTACTAAAAAAAGCCGGGGCTGATATTTTGGTGGCCGGGAGTTATGTATTTAAACATAAAAGTTATGAAGAAGCTATAAAGGCTCTTAGGTGAGAGTAAAAATATGCGGGATAACTAATTATGAAGATGCCGCCCTTGCCTGTGATTTTGGGGCGGATGCACTTGGATTTGTAACATATCCTAAATCTCCAAGATTTATAAAACCAGAAGAAATAAAAAAAATAATTGATAAACTTCCGCCTTTTGTTACGAAGACTATTCTTTTTGTAAATGTTAAGAGTGATTATGTAAATGAAATTATGGCTTATACAAAAGCCAATTTGGCTCAGATTCATTTCAAAGCGGATGAAGAGTTTTATAAAAAGCTGGATTGTAAATATGTAAAAGTTATAAGAGCAAAATCAAAAGATGATGTTTATAAAATAAATGAATATAGAATTGTTGATGCTTTTGTGCCGGAATTTGGGGGAAGTGGTAAAAGATTGCCTCTTGAGTGGTTTATGGATGAAGATAATTCAAAAATTATTCTAGCAGGAGGATTAAATCCTGAGAATGTATTTGAAATTGGAAGATATGGATTTTACGGGGTTGATGTAAGCAGTGGAGTTGAAGAGAAACCCGGCAAAAAAGATAAACGCAAACTCAGAAAATTTATTGAACTTGCAAAATACGGCCTTAGGTGCGGATGATGAAAGCGTTTATATTAAAAAAAATAGCCGATTCTTTAAAAACAAAAAAACTAATAAAAAAAACATTTAGAGTTGATGAAAATCTTATTTTAATGCAGTTTGATGAAGATAGATTCTATTTTGATTTAACAAAAGGGAGCGGTGATATTTATATTAATATTGATTATCCGCTAGTAAAAAAGTTTAAAGCCCCGTTTGATATAGCTCTTGAAAAAAAATTTACAAAAGCTTTGATTTTAGATGTTAAGGCTAAAGAGAGAATTTTGACTATTAAAGCAAAAAATCAAAATAATTTTAAAAGTGAAGTTGTTAAAATTAGATTTGAATTTACAGGAAGATATACAAATGCTATTATTTTAAATGAAAATGATGAGGTTATTGAAGCTTTAAGGCATATAAATGAAAATCTCTCAAGCAGAATTGTAAAACCGGGTGTTAAACTTGAAGAATTACCAAGTATTGAAATAAAAGAAAAAGAGTTTGAGGTTGATGATTTAGAACAATATACAAAAGAGCTTTTTAATAAAAAATATCAAAACAGATTAAAGCAAAAAAAAGAGACTATTTTAAACAGAACCGATAAAAAAATAAAAATATTGCAAAAAGAGCTTAATGCTTTACAAAATGAAGAAGAACTAATAAAAGAAGCAGATAAATACAAAAATTATGCAAATATTGCAATGGCTAATCTTTATCAAATAAAACATTATGAAAAAAAATTAAAAACATTCGATTTTGAAGGAAATGAAATAGTAATTCCTATCCCTAACCTTAAAAATATAAATGAAATAGGGAATTATTATTATAAACTTGCCAAAAAAGCAAAAGCAAAAGCCAAAAATATACATATACAAAAAAAACATTTAATCGATAAACTGAAATTTTTGCAAAATTATAAAAAACTTGTAGAAAATGCAAAAAGTGTGGCCGAGTTTAATATTTATAAGCCTGTTAAAAAAAATAAAAAAGATGATGAAAATATAGAAAAATTTATGTTTGACGATTATGTAATTTTAGTCGGTAAAAATGAAAAAGGAAATATAAAGCTTTTAAAACAATCAAATGCAAATGATTATTGGCTTCATATCAAAAATTATCCGGGTTCTCATGTTATTATAAAAAATAATAAACTTCAAATTCCTAACAAAGTTTTAGCTAAAGCGGCTGAGCTTGCTGTTGCTTTTAGCGGTAAAAATGAAGGAGAAGTGGACTATACAAAAAGAAAATTTGTAAAAACAAAAGAAGGGGCAAATGTTGAATATGGAAAATATTCTACAATAAAATTAAAAATTTGTCACTAACTTAATAGGAGTAGGGACTTTAGCTTCGTTTTGTTGAAAAAAACGAAGCTAAAATTCCTACTCCAAAATTATTATGGGCCAGTACCTAAATTTTAATATTTTTAATTTTATGATACAATATAAAAAGGATTTATTATGGGGCTTATAGGACAAATAACTTTTATAAATCAAAATGTGCAAGTTCCCTCAGCAGTAGCAGCTGATGCAGTAGCAAGAACTGTTGGGAGTGAAGAAGTAAAAAAAATTATAGAAAAAGAAAAAGAATTGAAAGTAACTAAGGTAAAACCTGTTGAGGAAATAGAAAAAATATTACCTGATGATGATTCAAAAGAAGACGTTGAAAGAGAAATAAAACATTTAGATTTAAAGGCATAAAATGCGAAAAAGGTTAATAACATCTGTTTTTTTGGTAGGTCTTTTAGCTGTTATAGGGATTGTTAATAATTTGTATCTTACAAAAATGGTAATAGCTTTTATTGCGATAGCCGGTATGTTTGAGGCTAAAAAACTTTTTGATTTTAATGATGAGAGAATTTTTTATTTTTTAACTGTTTTAAGTATAGGGGCTGTTTTTATAAATCCTATTTTTGTAGGAATTATCGGAATTTTAAGTGTGGCGGGTTATATTTCGTTTTATCAAAAAGAAATCAATAATATTTCTATTGCATTTTATCCGTTTTTGCCTTTGATGTTTTTAATAGGACTTTATATCAATAAGGGTATGGCGGTTTTGGGATGGCTTATTGTAATTATTGCACTGACTGATTCTCTTGCTTATGTGGTAGGAAAAAATTTTGGTAAAAAATTTATAAAAATAGGATTTTGTAATACTTCTCCAAATAAAACCTGGGAAGGAGTTTTAGGCGGAATTGTAAGCGGGGGTATAGCCGGAGCGTTTGTGGGAATGTTCTTTTATAATTTTACACAAGCATTGATTATATCATTTTTTGTTAGTGTTGCCAGTGTTTTTGGTGATTTGTTTGAGAGTTACTTAAAAAGAAAAGCAGGGGTTAAAGACAGCGGAAATATTCTGCCCGGACACGGTGGGATTTTGGATAGGATTGACGGATATTTGTTTGGTGCACCTTTGATGTGGGCTATGATTTTTGCAATGGGTAGTTTATGATTCTTTTAGGTTCAACCGGAAGTATAGGTACAAACACACTTGAAATTGCAAGAAGATATGATTTAGATATAGAGGCTTTGGTTGCCGGAGAAAATTTTGAATTATTAAATAGACAAATTAAAGAATTTAAGCCAAAATTTGTAGTTGTAAAGAATAAAGACATAGCTAAAAAGATAGATTTTAAAAATGTTTTATACGGGGATGAAGCTATTTTGGAAGTTTTAGAAAAAGCAAAATCCAAGTTAGTTGTAAATGCACTTGTTGGAGAAGCTGGACTTAAGCCGACTTTAAAAGCACAAAAATTAAATAAAAAAATAGCCTTAGCTAATAAAGAATCACTTGTAATTGCCGGGAAATTTATTGATACTAATAAAATTATTCCAATAGACAGTGAACATTTTGGTCTTTGGTATTTATTAAAAGAGAATTCAAAATTTAACACTAAACATTCAACACTCAACACTTCAAACTCATCTATCCATTTACCTATTTATCCATTTACTAAACTCTATATTACTGCAAGCGGTGGGGCTCTTAGAAACTGGCCTATTGAAAAAATAAAAAATGCCACATTAAAAGATGTTTTAAATCATCCAAACTGGTCAATGGGAGTTAAAATTACAATTGATTCTGCTACAATGGTAAATAAACTTTTTGAACTTCTTGAAGCTAAATGGCTTTTTAATACAACAAATATCGATGCATTTATAGAAACAAAATCTGTTATTCATGCTCTTGTTGAATGGAAAGACGGCTCTACAACAGCTCATATAAGCGGGACAGATATGAAACTTCCTATCGCATATGCTGTTTTAGATGAAGTTAATGAAAATATTTTAAAACCTCTTAATCTGCTGGAAGTTGGAAATTTGGAGTTTAGAAAAATAGACAAAAAGCGTTATCCTGTGTGGGAAATTAAAGATTTATTATTGAATAACCCTGATTTGGGGATTGTAATAAATACGGCTAATGAATATGCAATAGATAAATTTATCAAAAATGAGGTAGATTTTTTAGATATAAATAAAATAATTTTAAAATCCGTTAAAAAATTTGAAAATATTAAAATAAATTATATTGATGAAATATTTGAAGTAAAACAAGAAATTATTTCTTATTTAAAAAAGGAATGTCTTTAATAGAAAAAGGAGGATGTGTTTTGGAAAAAATTGAATTTTATAATAATTTGGATTTTGATAAGTTATTTAAACAACAACAAGAGCTTAAAGAACTAAATGAAATTTTAAATCAATATAAAAAGGCATTGGATGAGTTATTAATTATTTCTAAAACAGATCCTAAAGGGATTATAACTTATGTAAATGACGGTTTTGTTCAAATAAGTGGATATTCTAAAAAAGAATTAATAGGAAAGCCACATAATATTGTTCGTCATTTTGATATGTCTAAAGAAGTTTTCAAAAATATGTGGGATACTATACAAAAAGGTGGTATTTGGAGAGGTTATATTAAAAACAGAAGAAAAGATGGAAGTTTTTACTGGGTAGATACGGGAATTTTACCTATTAAAAATACAAAAGGCGAAATTATTGAATATTTAGCCCTAAGGGTAGATGTGACATTTTTAGTAGAAGCTAGAAAAAAAGCACAAGAAGCTGAAAAAGCAAAAGGAATATTTTTAGCAAATATGTCTCACGAAATTAGAACTCCTCTTAATGCTATCTTAGGTTTTACTCAACTTCTTGAAAAAAAAGATTCTTTAGATGAAGAAGTTAAAAAATATATAAGAATTATAAATTCAAGTGCTAATACTTTATTAAAAGTTATTAATGATATTTTAGATATTTCTAAAATCGAAGCAGGAGATATCAGTATAGAAAAAAGAGGATTTAATCCAAATAAAGTATTTAATGATGTAGCTGCGCTATTTTTAGCTAAAACACAAGAAAAAGATATTAATTATGAAATTGATATAGATAAGCTGCCTGAGTGTATAATAAATGATGAACACAGATTAAAACAAGTTATAGCAAATCTTTTAGGAAATGCTATTAAATTTACTCCTGAAAAAGGAGAAGTTATACTTAGTGTAAAAAATATCAAAGAAGATGATAAAAATCTTACTCTTAGATTTAGTGTAAAAGATAGCGGAATAGGAATTCCAAAAGATAAACAAAAAGAGATTTTTAAAGCTTTCTCACAAGCAGATGGAAGTATTATAAGAAAATTTGGTGGAACTGGTCTTGGTCTTACCATTTCTTCAAAAATTGTCCAAAAACTTGGTGGAAATATTGAGGTTAAAAGCGAAGAGGGTAAGGGAAGTGAATTTTATTTTGTTTTAGATTTTGAAAAGTGTGATAAAGCAGAAGATGATATTCAAAATGAAAATAAAAATATAGCATATGAAGCTAAAATTTTAGTAGCGGAAGATGATGCCTTTAATCAAGAGTTTATAAAAGCTATTTTATATGAATGGGGTATTGATTATACTATTGTTTCAAATGGTGAAGAAGCAGTTGAGAGTGTAAAAAGCACTAATTATGATTTTATATTTTTAGATATTAATATGCCAAAAATGAATGGAGTTGAAGCGGTAAAAGAGATTAAAAAGCTAACAAATGTTCCCGTTATTGCTATGACAGCTAATGCCTTTAAAGAAGATGTTGATAGCTATTTTAAATCTGGATTTGATGATTATATTGCTAAGCCTATAAAATTACCTGAACTTCAAAAAATATTTAAAAAATATGCAAAAGAGATAGAGAAAAAAGAGCAAAAAATTAAAAAAGTTGAAAATAAATCTCAAAATTATCTATCTATGTTAGAAAAAGAACTTAATTTAGAAAAAGATATTTTACTTGGTTTAGTAGAAATTTATTTTAAAAATGTAAGTGAAGATTTAAAAAAATTAAAAAAAGCTATTGTAAAAGAAGATTTTGAAGAAATTAGTAAATTTGCTCATAAAATTAAAGGCTCTTCATTAAATTTAAAATTAGATAAAGTAGGAGAGTTAGCTTCTGAAATTGAAAAAGCCGCAAAAGAGGAACAAAAGATTGATTATAAAAATAAATTTGAAAATATGGAAAAAGAGATAAAAAATATAAAAGAAGAGGTAAAAAATGAAAACAATTATATTTGATTTAGACGGAACTTTAATTGATTCAACAAAAGCCATAATAGAGAGTTTTGATGTAGCCTTTAAAACTTTTAATAAAAAAACTCCAAAAGAAGAAGAAATTAAAAAATTAATAGGACTTCCTCTTGATATTATGTTTGAAAATTTAGGTATTAGTAGAGATGTTGTTTGGGATTATGTTGATGCTTATAAAAAAAATTATAGACAAATCTCAACTAAAAAAACAAAACTTTTATCTAATTCAAAAGAAGCTGTGATTGAAGCTAAAAAATTTGCAAGGCTTGGAATTGTAACTACAAAAACAGCAAAATATTCAAAAGAATTAATGAAATATTTCGGTTTAATGGAATATTTTGAAGTTTTGATAGGAAGAGAAGATGTAGATAATCCAAAACCGCACCCTGAACCTGTATTAAAAGCGATTCATTTAATGAAAGCAAGTAAAAAAAACACTTTTATGGTAGGGGATACCTGTCTTGATATGGTAAGTGCAAAAGAAGCCGGAGTTTATGGAGTGGGGGTTGAGGGAGACTATACTCCTTTTAATGAGCTTAAAGAGTGTGCGGATATTGTAAAAAAAGACGCGCTTGAAGCGGTGGAGTTTATAAAAAATATTTAATTTTTCCAAAAATTTTTATTAAGTAAAATTATAACCGTAAAAAATTCCAGTCTTCCTATTATCATAGCGGCTGATAAAACTAATTTTTGAAATGGTGTAAAAAATGCAAAATTATCAACTGGCCCTACATGTCCAAAACCAGGTCCTATATTCCCAATAGTTGCTATTGAGGCACTTAGTGAAGTCATTAAATCATATCCACTTGCAAATAGATAAAATGTAACTATAAAATTTGTTAGGATAAAAAGAAATATAAATGCTCCCACATGGCTTAGAGTATCAGCTTTTACTGGCTGGTTATCCATTTTGATTGAAAAAACGGCATTTGGAAAAAGAGTCTTTTTAATTTGATATTTCAAATTTTTAAACATTACAACATATCTTATAATCTTAACACCACCTGCCGTGCTTCCTGCATTTCCGCCTACTAGCATTGCTATAAAAATTAATGCTATTGCAAGATTTCCCCATGTTGAATAATTAAGTGTTGCAAATCCTGTTGTACTCATAATTGAAGATATAGTAAAAAAAGAATTTGTCATAGAAAAAAAGAGACTGGCATTTGAGTTAAAATAATGTTCGATTCCAAGAGTTAAAGATAAAACTATAAGGATAATTAAAAACCATTTAACTTCTTCACTTTTATAACCGCTAAAATCTCCTTTTAAAAGCTTGTAATGTGCTACAAAATTTATAGCTGAAATGCTCATAAAAATAGTCGTAGTCCAAATAATTAAAGGATTATTGATCCAATAACCCATACTTTCGGTTTTAGTAGAAAATCCCCCTGTTGAGATAGTTGCAAAAGATTGATTAATAGCATCAAACCAGTTCATTCCTTCTACTTTTAGTAATAGTAAATCTAAAATAGTAAGTAGAATATAAACTTTCCATAAATTCATAGCTGTATTTTTTAATTTAGGAGTTATTTTTGTTGCACCTATGCCTGTCGATTCAGACTTGAATAAAGCTAAGGATGCTGTTGGATTTATAAAAGATAAAATTCCGATACCAAGAACAATTATTCCCATACCACCAAGCCAGTGCATAGTGCTTCTTAGCATTAAAGCGGCTTTTGGAAGGTCTGAAATATTTGAATATATTGTAGCACCTGTTGTCGTAAAACCGCTTATGCTTTCAAAAAAACCATCTACAAAAGAAATATGAGTTAAAATCATTAAGGCTCCACTCCCCATAACTCCGCCTAATATCCATACTAAATTGACGCTTAAAATAGCTTCTTTAATGGTTAGTTTTAAAGATGTATTTCTAAGTAAAAAAAGAATTATTAAAAGTCCCGATGTCCATAAAGTCCAATATTCCATAAAAGAGACTTCTTTATATATGTAAGAAATTATAAGGGGAATTAAAAAAATTCCTTGTATAATAAGTCCTATTAAGGATAGGAATTTAATAATTTTATTTATAGATTTTCTATCCATAATCTGTTTCCTGAAGTATTAAAATAAAGCAAAATATCTCCTTCTTGTGTTTTAAATTCATTTTTAATTTCTATTAATTGGCTATTTCTTATAATTATAAATTTTGCATTTTCTTTTGGAAGTTTTATTGTTTTATTAAAATAGATTTTTTTTATAAAAAGTTTTCCTTCAAATCCCATAAAAAATTGTTCAAATATAATATCTTTTGAATCTATTGTTTCTAATATTTTAAATAGAGTATTTATTTTAGGACCTCTTACTACGGGAAGATGTAAAGAGTGCATAAGCGAATGATATGAAGGATTGTTGTTGATACATACTGTTTTTTTTATACCGTATTTTTTAGCTATTAAAGATTTCATTATATTGTTTTCATCAAATCTGGTTGCAGCAATTGACATATCATTTAGGTTTAAATTTTCACTTCTAAAAAGATTTTCATCTTCAAAAGAAGAGTTTATAACCATAACTTCTTCTTGCAAAATTTTTGCTGCTTTATATGCTTTTGTTGTGTCTTTTTCTATTATTTTTATATTTAAATCATATTTATTTAATTTTTTTGCAATTTCTATAGCAAGCGAATCAGTTCCAAATATTAATATATTTTCTATAACATCTTTTTGAGAAGGTGCTAAAATTTTTAAAATTTCTTTTTTTTCTTTGGGACATATCAGATAAATCAAATCACCTTTTAAAATTTTGTTTTCATCAAATATTATTTTTTCGTCTCTTACAATAGCTATTATTTTTAGGTAATCTTCATTTAGTTTATCAATTTCAATATTTACTTCACTTTCTATACTTAAAAGAAACATATCTGTTGAAATTATCTCTTTTACATTATTTGCCTGTGGGAAAAAGAGAAGTTTTTCTATATGAGAAGCTGTAATTGTATATGAATATATCATATTTTTTATGTTTGCCTTTTTGTTTATAGATGAAAGGGAATAAGAAGTGTTTTTTATTCTTGCAATTTTTTCTTTTATATTTGTAAAGTCATCAACTAAAAATGAAGAAATTATATTTGTTTCATCATCATTTGTAACAGCCAGATAAAAGTCATAATTTTTATCTAGATTATTATATGTGAGTGTTTCTTTTAAATCTCCTGAAATTGTTAAAACATCAAGTGATTCATTTATATTGTTTAGGGAATTTGAATTACTGTCAATTACAGTTATATTATGTTGCTTTGAGAGAATTTTTGCCAGATTATAACCGACTTTTCCCCCTCCGCCTATTAAAATATCCATATTCACTCCTTTTGAAAAGTAATTATACATTATTATTACTAAAAGTAACATTAAAAAAAAATCAATCTATAAACTATTGTATGATTTTAAAAAAGATAAAATTTATGTTATATTAATAATACTTTAAGCTGTTTTTAGTTAAAATACGAAAAAAAGGATTAATATGTTACAAATTAGATGGCATTCAAGAGCAGGACAGGGAGCTGTAACAGGTGCAAAAGCATTAGCGGATGTAATGGCAAGAACAGGGAAATATGTTCAGGCATATTCGGTTTACGGAGCTGAAAAAAGAGGGGCTCCTATGAGTGCATATGATAAAATAGATGATAAGCCTATTTTAGACCATTCTAAATGGATGATTCCAAATTATGTTTTGGTTATAGACCCTTCACTTGTTTTTCAAGAGGAGATAGTTGATAATACAACAGATGATACTGTTTTTATAGTAACATCACATATGGATAAAGAAGATTTAATAAGTATGGCAAAACATCTAGAGGGAAGAAAAGTTTTCGTTGTAGATGCTATTAAAATCTCTCAAGAAGAAATTGGAAGAGCTATCCCGAATACTCCGATGCTTGGAGCATTTATGAAAGTATCAGAAATTATTCCGTTTGAAGATTTTTTAGTATCTATTGAAGATATTTTATCTAAATTCCCGAGAAAAATTATTGACGGTAACCTAAGAGCTATTAAAAGAGCTTATGAAGAAGTAAAATAAGGAGAAATTATGGCAACACCAAAAGAAATGATGACAACATGGGATAGTATTCAGTTTGGAGCTGTTTTACCTTCATTTGAAGACCCTAAGAATAAAGTTAGAAGCAAATTTAATTCATTCAATTATAAAGTTGCGGACTGGAGAGTTGAAAAACCGGTATTTAACAGAAATTTATGTATAGACTGTGATTTTTGTTGGGTATTTTGTCCTGACAGCTGTTTTGAAGTAGAAGAAGTTGTAAATAAAAGAGGTAAAAAACAGGCAAAAATCGTTGGAATTAATTATGATTTATGTAAAGGATGCGGGGTATGTGTAGAAGTTTGTCCAACTCCTATTAAATCATTACTGATGTTTTCTGAATTTGTTGATAATGATGATGCATTAAAACAATGGCCTAAAAAAGAAGATAAAAAGGATTAATATGGCAACAAAATATGAATTAAAATCAAAAGAAATTTGGGATGGAAATACAGCGGCAAGTCACGCCCTAAGACAGGCTCAGGTTGATGTTGTTGCAGCTTATCCTATTACACCTTCAACACCTATTGTGCAAAATTATGCGAGCTTTTTAGCTGATGGATATGTAGATGGTGAATTTGTAATGGTTGAAAGTGAACATTCAGCAATGAGTGCTTGTGTTGGTGCTGCGGCAGCTGGCGGTAGAGTAGCGACTGCAACTTCAAGCCAAGGTTATGCTTTAATGGCAGAAGTTTTATATCAAGCAAGCGGTATGAGACTTCCAATAGTTATGACTGTTGTAAACAGAGCACTTGCATCTCCGCTTAATATTCACGGAGACCATGGGGATATGTATTTAGGTAGAGATGCCGGTTGGATTCATTTAATTGCAAATAATCCGCAAGAAGCATATGATATGACTTTATGTGCATTTAAAGTTGCAGAAGATAAAAGCGTTAGACTTCCTGTAACAACTAACCAAGATGGATTTTTAGTTTCACATACAGCTCAGGTTGTAGAACCTCTTGATGATGATACAGCTTATAAATTTATAGGTGATTATACGCCACTAAATCCTATGCTTGATACTTCGAATCCTGCAACTTATGGGGCTCAAACAGAAGAAGAGTGGCATTTTGAATTTAAAGCTTCTCAACATAAAGCATTAATGGAATCACCTGCAGTAATTGATGAAGTTTTTGCTGAATTCGAAAAACTTACAGGTAGAAAATATAATAGAGTTGAGAGTTATAAACTTGAAGATGCAGATATTGCTCTTGTAGTAATGGGAAGTGCCTATGAAACTGCGATGGTAGCAGTAGACAGGGCAAGAGAACAAGGAATTAAAGTAGGTCTTGTTATGCCAAGAAGTTTTAGACCGTTCCCTTATAATGAAATGGCTGAAAAATTAAAAAATATAAAAGCTGTTGCCGCACTTGATAGAAGCTGTCCAATGGGTGCAATGGGTGCACTTTATAATGAAGTTTCAGGAGCACTAAGTGCAAACGGACAAGCTGCAATTATGACAAATTATATTTACGGACTTGGAGGAAGAGATACTACTGCTGAACATATTTTAGAAGTTATTAAAGAAACAAACGAAAATGCAAAAGCTGGAAAAAGAGTAACTGACTTACAAGGTTTCATTAACCTTAGAGGTCCTAAGTTATCATTCAATTAAGGAGTTTAAATGAAAAATATTACAACATTAAAAGAATTTGCTTGTACTCCTGATAGATTTAACGGAGGACACAGATTATGTCCCGGATGTGCACATGGTATGATTGTTAGAGAAGTAATAAATGCAACGGATGATGATGTAGTGGTTTCAACTGCGACAGGATGTCTTGAAGTGTGTACGGCTATTTATCCTTATACATCTTGGGATGTTAGCTGGCTTCATATTGGATTTGAAAATGCGGCTGCTGGTATAAGTGGAGCTGAGGCTATGTATAAAGCACTTAGCAGAAAAAATAAGTCTTTCAATCCTGATAAAAATGTTAAATTTGTAGCCTTTGGTGGAGACGGTGGGACTTATGATATCGGTTTTCAATCTTTAAGCGGGGCAACTGAAAGAGGTCACGACTTTTTATATGTATGTCTTGATAATGAAGGATATATGAATACAGGAGGACAAAGAAGTTCTGCTACTCCAATAGGAGCCCATACAACAACATCTCCAAGAGGTAGAGTAAGTTATGGTGAAAAAAACAGAAAAAAAGATTTAACAATGATTATGGCAGCTCACGGATGTCCTTATGTTGCAACTGCCACTCCTGGAAGCAAACACTGGAAAGATATGGCACAAAAAGCAGCAAAAGCTCTTAGCACTGTAGGTCCTACATTTATAAATGCACTTAGTCCTTGTACAACTGAATGGAAATTTAAACCTGAGGATACAGTTGAAATTTCTGATTTAGCTGTTGAAACTTGTATGTTCCCTCTTTATGAAATAGAAGACGGGCATAAACTTACAATTAATTATAAACCTAAAAACAAACTTCCGGTTGAAGAGTATTTAAGCAAACAAGGAAGATTTTCCCATTTATTCAAACCTGAAAACAGATGGGTTATTGAAGAAATTCAAAAAGAAGTTGACAGATATTGGGAATATTTACTTAGAAGAGAAGAAGCAGGGGTTTAATACCCTGTTTATATCCACTTCTTCTTTTTAAGCCAAATATATATCCCTCCTGCTATTGCAATATTTAATATCCAAACAAATAAATATCCATATTTCCATTCAAGTTCTGGCATAAATTTAAAATTCATTCCATAGTTTCCAACCACGAATGTTAAAGGTAAAAATATAAGTGAGATAGCAGCTAGACGCTGCATTGCTTTATTCATTTTTGTAGATAATATACCCATATGAAGATTAAGTAAATATCCAGTTCTATCAAGTAGTGTTCTTGATTCATTTACAAGATACTTTAAATGCTCATTTATATCTATAAATTCAAATTTGAGTTTCTCTTTTTCTTCTTTATAAAATCTGTTATAGGCTCTATTGATTACATCTTTTTCCTGAATTGAAATTTTTGATATTCTATTTAGAGTTCGTCTAGCGTAATAGATATCTTTTTGTAATTCATCTTCTTCTATATTCTCGTGAAAAATAGAATCTTCCAAATCTTCTAAAGCTTCATCGATAACATCCATAATCAAAATAGTATTATCTATTAAAATATCAGAAATTATATATGTTACATAATTAAAATCCTGGTTTTTGTATTTTTTTTGAAATTTTTTAGCAAGTTCTGTTACTATCTCTTTTTCTTCAGCCAAGACAAAAAATTTATATTTTGTAATGATAATCACAACATTACTGTCGTCATATAAAAGATTCTCTTCTTCATCAAAATTAATATATTTTAAAATAAGCAGTTTAAAATGTTCAGTTTCTTCGTATGTTAAAGATTGATCTTCGCTTTGAATATCTTCTATAAAACTTTCATGAAAACCGTGTGTTTTTAACCAAGAGAGAATTTTTTCGTTATAGACAGTGGAAAAAACAATCTCTTTTTCTTTATCAATTATTTCGAGGTTTTCATTTTTTTGGAGCTTATCGGTAAAGATAAACATTTTATACCTCCTTGGAGGTTGCAGGGGCTATAAGATTAGCTCAAAATTATAGCCTCTACAGCCTTTTTGAAATTATATCAAGTAAAAAAGAAAAAAGTTAAAGTCCTAAAACTTTTACTTTAGTTTTATCTACATCACATATATTAGAAATATTTTCAGGATTTAATTTTAACTTTTCATTATCCATTATTACTATTTCACTGTCTAAAATATGTTTAGCTACTTTTTTAGCTCCATCAAGGGAATGCATATAACAGCTCCCACATTGATAAATGTTTGCTTCTGGAATATTATTTGTATCAAGGATATTTTGCATAGAAGCTCTCCATGCTTTAATTACTTCTTTATCATCGGGGGTTCCTATAATACTCATATAAAATCCTGTTCTGCATCCCATAGGAGAGATATCAATTATTTCATAATCTTTTAAATTATCTCTCATAAATCCGGCAAAAAGATGTTCAAGAGTATGAATCGCTTTTTCGTCTATTATTTCTTTATTTGGTTTTGCAAATCTTACATCATAAACAGTAATAATATCTCCACTTGGAGTTTTTACATGTTTTGCAATTCTAAGTCCAGGAGATGGCATTTTTATGTGATCTACTAAAAAACTGTCAAGCATTGGCATAATAATTCCTTTTTGCTAATTATAGCATAATAGGGAGGAGGAAAGAGGGAGGATATGGGTAAATGGGAAGATGGGTGAATTTTTAATAATTCCTTAAAAAAAGGAAATATTATAAGAGATGTTTTTAAAAAAAATATAGTATAATTTCATTTCTAGTTCTCACCTCTTTATTCCTTGGTAGGGTTGCACTTTTAGTGTTAAAGGAGAGGGAGGCTAAACCCAAACCAAAACAAAATAACTCAAGGAGAAAATTATGCCGTGTAATGTAACAATGAAAGATTTATTAGAGTGTGGTGTTCATTTTGGACATCAAAGAAGAAGATGGAATCCAAAAATGAAAAAATATATTTTTGGTGTTAGAAAAAATATTTATATTATAGATTTACAAAAAACATTAAGATATTTTAAATATACTTATAATATTGTAAGAGATGCTGCTGCTGAAGGAAAAACAGTTCTTTTTGTAGGAACTAAAAAACAAGCTGTTAATGCAATAAAAGAACATGCTGAGAGATGTGGAATGCCTTATGTTAATCACAGATGGCTTGGTGGTATGCTTACAAACTTTAAAACTATTCAAAAATCAATTAGAAAACTTGAAATTATTGAAAAAATGCAAGAAAGCGGTCAAGTTAACCTTTTAACTAAAAAAGAGAGATTAATTCTTGAAAGAAGAAGAGCTAAACTTGAACAAGTTATCGG
>Ga0256829_1000745_pt1 | contig 30023 bp, 29 predicted proteins | sample 131447metaG_FD_185979 | JGI IMG/M metagenome (GOLD analysis project Ga0256829, IMG submission 185979) | Hydrothermal vent microbial communities from Lau Basin, Pacific Ocean - 131-447 | ecosystem: Environmental > Aquatic > Marine > Hydrothermal vents | place: Pacific Ocean: Lau Basin | collected... | reverse complement strand
AAGGGGTTCCCCATTCAGGGCCTTCTTAGCTAGGTCAACAGCTACCTTTTCGGCCTCCCCATCAACTATTGTCGTTACACCCCATTTTTTCCATTCATCTAAAGACCACAGCCACTGCCAAGCTGCAGGACCCCCTGCAATTATTTTTACCCCTTTCTCCCTAGCCTTCTGCATAGCTGGACTTTCCATAAACTTTCTAAATGACTTTCTATTAACAGGCTCCTTTCCAGTAATGCTCCACCATTCGCTGCTCGGCGGACCGTATGCAAAGTAATCATGATGTCCTATCATTATAACCTTAGCAGTATCTAGGTGCTTGTGTATATGATCAGGATCTATTACTGATGCATTAATACCGGCGTCAATAAGGGCTGCCTCTATTTTCCTCAAACCATAGGTTGCTACTTTAGGTCTTCCAAGCTTATCCACCTTGGGCTTTGGTGCTGCTATCCACATCCATATGCTCTCCGGCAGACCTATGGAAGGACCTGTCGTCATGAATCCTAGAAACTCATGCTTGTGGTGATCGCTCATCATAGTCCTGTCCGTAGTTATTATGACTTCATAGACCATTTACATCACCCTGAGGCTCCCTCACAACAATTATCGTTTGAGATAAAAATTGCGCCAAGATCTCTCTCAGCTTTTCCATATACTCATATCCCTGAGAGTTATATACATGGATGACAACCCTCTTTGCCTTTGCCCTAAAGGCATTAACTAGCTCCCTCTTAACGTATTTAGCATCGCTTGTTGAATCCCAATATATATGATATATCGCCTCCCTGTTTTTTTCATTAGAGCTACTTTGAAGCAAGCTACTTCTCCTCATACATTAGGTTTTAACTGGAAGGGTTAAATAAGTATTAATCTATATCCTTATTAACTTACACCGTTTGCTATAGAAGATTGATCATAGTAATTTAGAGGTTGAGTTAAGGTGTCCGTTCTGGTTATCCGCTACTCTTGGAACTTTTGAAATAATTGTAGCGGGAATCGTAGCGGGTGACCTTCCAGCTCCCGTTTTCATTGGCTGGCTTTCGGGGAAGGGAAACCCCCATATCTTCAGGCTTAACCCACTCCTTCGCCTTCCCTAATCATGATTGTGCATGAAAAATAATTGAATTTTTGTTGCTATCATGAAACAGCCCTATAGCCCCACCTCATCTATAGCTCTTTGTATATATGCCCATAGACTAGTGCTATCGCTCCACGCTATTGGGTTTATTAGGAACTTGCATATATTGAAACCTAGCTCTTTAGGGTGAAGAGAAGGCTAGCAAACGTATAGTTGTCTATTTAAATGTTACAGAAAACAGGAAAAATAGAGCTCAAAGGGTGTAGCTGATGTCTGAGGAAAACCTGCCAAATAATCCAAAAGAAATTTTATTAAGGGTATCGGAGGCTAGGCCAAGGGATACTGGAAAAAGAAGGGTCAGAATCGACGTAGATGTTATGAAACAGCTTAACGTGGAGCCAGGGGATATTGTAGAGATAGAAGGCAAAAAGAAAACTGTTGCTGTGGTATGGCCGGCTTTGCCAGAAGACCAGGGATTAGACATAATAAGGATGGACGGAATCTTGAGGAAGAACGCTGAAGTAAACATAGGAGATAAGGTCATTATTAGAAAAGCAAACACAAAACAGGCAGTCAAAGTTAAGCTTGCGCCCACCATACACTCAATCTCGGTTGATGATGGCTTCAAGAAATACGTCAAGAAAAAACTTGTTGGCATACCTGTTATAGAGGGCGATGTCATCGTAGTCCCTGTTATAGGACAAGCCGTACAACTATCTGTAATTGATACCAGGCCTAGGGGACCTGTTATAATTGGCGAAAAAACATCGGTAGATATTTTGGAAAAGCCAATGGCTCAAATAAGTGTGCCAAAGGTAACCTATGAAGATATTGGTGGGCTTAGGGACGTTGTATCGAGGATAAGGGAACTTGTTGAACTACCATTAAGGCACCCAGAGCTTTTCTCAAGGCTTGGTATAGAGCCTCCTAAAGGCGTGTTGCTCTTCGGTCCCCCTGGGACTGGGAAGACGCTATTGGCAAAGGCGGTAGCGACTGAAAGCGATGCCTATTTCATAGCAATTAACGGACCTGAAATAATGAGCAAGTTCTACGGCGAGAGCGAGCAGAGGCTGAGAGAGATATTTGAGGAAGCAAAAAAGAACGCCCCGGCAATAATATTTATCGATGAAATAGATGCGATAGCTCCAAAGAGAGATGAAGTTGTTGGAGAAGTTGAAAGGAGGGTTGTTGCACAATTGCTAGCACTTATGGATGGGCTTGAGAGCAGAGGACAGGTCATAGTTATAGGGGCAACTAATAGACCAAATGCTGTCGATCCTGCACTTAGGAGGCCTGGTAGGTTCGATAGGGAAATAGAGGTCCCGTTACCCGACAAACAGGGTAGGTTAGAAATATTGCAAATACACACAAGGCACATGCCCCTCTCAAACGACATAGATATGGAAAGACTTGCAGAAATAACAAAGGGGTACACAGGTGCTGACATCGCAGCACTCGTTAAGGAAGCGGCTATGCATTCCCTAAGAAAATACCTACCAGAAATCGACATAGAGCAAGAGAAAATACCAGTAGAGGTATTGGAAAAAATGGTAGTCTCTATGGATGATTTTATCTCAGCCTTTAAGGATGTAACGCCAAGTGGCTTAAGAGAAATTCAAGTAGAGATTCCTGAGATTCATTGGGATGATATCGGTGGACTTGAAGATATAAAGCAAGACCTAAGGGAAGTTGTAGAGTGGCCGCTAAAATACCCAAATTCCTTTAAACGAATTGGTATAGAGCCTCCTAAAGGCGTGTTGCTCTTCGGTCCCCCTGGGACTGGGAAGACGCTATTGGCAAAGGCGGTAGCGACTGAAAGCGGGGCTAACTTTATAACAATAAGGGGTCCTGAGGTGCTGAGCAAGTGGGTTGGTGAGAGCGAGAAGACAATAAGGGAAATTTTTAAGAAAGCAAGGCAATATGCACCAGCTGTAGTGTTTTTTGACGAAATAGATGCGATAGCGAGCCTGAGAGGAGTTGATGAGGGATCCAGGGTTGGCGAGAGGATAGTAAGTCAGCTTCTCACAGAAATAGATGGTATAACAGAGCTTCAAAACGTTGTAGTAATAGCTGCGACGAACAGGCCAGAAATGGTAGATCCAGCGCTAATAAGACCTGGTAGGCTGGAGAAGCTTGTCTATGTACCGCCACCTGATGTTAAGGGTAGGCTGGAGATATTACAGATACATACGAGAAACGTGCCACTAGCACATGATGTAGACCTCAGAGAAGTAGCCGAAAAAACACATGGTTACACAGGAGCGGATCTTGCAGCGTTGGTCAGGGAAGCTGCTATGTCAGCGCTCAGGGAAGATATACAGAAAGGGATTGTGAGGAAAAGGCATTTCGAAGAGGCATTAGCCAAGGTAAGGCCAAGCGTTACGAAGTACATGATAGAATATTATATAAAGTGGTTAGAAACTGCTAGGCAGATGTCAGTTTCAAAACAGACCTCTACTTCGATAACTTATTGAGAGGATTAACGATGGTAGTTTGGACAGAAACTCCTTATCTAAACTTGGTGTATGATACCATAAAAACGCTAACAAAAAATGGCGAAGTACCTGTATCAGAGAAAGAAATAATATCAAATTTGTCTAGAAAAAACTACAACATCTCTCCAGCTGATTTAATAAAGATTTTGATTAAGCTAGAACTGATGGGATACATTTCTGTGAACTCCAGCACCAAAGAAGATAGGTTAATTAAGCTTGTTCAAAGAATAAAAAACAACGACTAGAAAGCATTAAAGAAAAGGAATAAAACGCTCGTTTTTAATTTAAAAACGGTGATACCTTTTGGGTGTAAATCTAAAAGAGCTAATACCACAACAGGCAAAGAACGAAATAGACATTAAGTATCTCAGAGGTAATCCAATAGCTTTGGATGCATATAACATGCTATATCAATTTCTAGCAGCAATAAGGCAATATGACGGTACACCACTCATGGACGCCCAGGGAAACATAACCAGTCACCTAAGCGGCTTATTTTACAGGACGATAAACTTTATAGAAGAGGGGTTAAAGCCTATCTATGTTTTTGATGGTAAGCCACCTGAGATGAAGAGGAGGGAAATAGAAGATAGAATAAGCAGGAGAAAGCAATATACTGAAAAGTATGTAAAAGCTAAAAGTGAGGGAAGACTTTACGAAGCAAAAAAATATGCCCAAGCTTCGTCGGAACTCAATAATTACATGGTTGAGGAGGCTAAAAGGCTTTTAGCATATATGGGCATACCATGGGTGCAGGCCCCCGCTGATGGAGAGGCACAAGCGGCCCATATGGCAATGAAAGGAGATGCATATGCTACTGGCAGCCAAGACTATGACAGCCTTCTCTTTGGATCGCCAAAGCTTGTAAGGAACTTAGCGATAACTGGTAGGAGAAAGCTTCCAAATAGAGAAGAGTACATAGAAATAAGGCCGGAAATAATAAGCCTTGATGAGATGTTAGCAATATTAAATATAAGCAGGGAACAGCTAATAGTTATCGGGCTTATGCTAGGTACCGATTTTAACCCTGATGGAATAAAAGGATATGGACCAAAGACTGCCCTTAAATACGTAAAGGGGTTTAAAGATCCTCTTAAAGCAATCGAATCACTCGGCGACAAGTGGCAAGGTGTTGATCCGATAAAGATATTCAACTATTTCTCAAACCCTCCTAGTACCGATGATTACAAAATCGAATGGGGAGAGGCAGATGAAAAAGGCATAATAGAGATGCTTGTGCATGAGCATAGCTTTAATGAAGATAGGGTTAGGAAAGGCTTAGAAAGGCTTAGAAAGTCATTTAAGGGATCAATAAAGCAAAAGCAGTCGAGACTGGATGAATGGTTCAAGTAGCTAGAAGATAGTACTAGAGCTCTTTAAACAGCTTGCTAAGCTTCTCTGTATCAAGGTGCTGGTTAAAGTTCTCTTCTTCCTTCCGAATAACAAATGACCCCTTCTTATCTATCAACTCAAAGTATATGTCTTTTTTTGTTAATACCTTGAAAATCCTCTTAACAGCATCTTCCTTATCCCTCAACCTGCCTTTTTCATAAGATGGCACCTCAACAATGTAATATATGCTACCATCCGGGCTATAATATATACTTACGTTATCTATTTTAACAGGGTCCAATATATTATATATAAGCTCCTTCGGATTTTCGGCATATTCTACCAATACAACCTTTTTAATACCTAAATTCTTCAGTTCCTTTTCTAAATACCTCTCTATCTCACGCCTACCACCTTTAATGTTTTTCATGATCACATATAAGACGGAATCAAATATAATGGATTTCTTATAGGAGAGATCCTTGGTCTCCTTTTTGTATTTATCTTCCAATTCAAGGAGGGATTTCATGACATCTACCTCCCATTTTTCATATAGCCCCTTGTCTATTTTCATTTGGCAGTTGTCACAGAGTATTCCGCTCTTAACGCATATCTTATCGAGTGGTATCCTCATCTTTACCACCATAGATTTGGGTTGTAGCTAAAAGTTTTATAGCTTCAAGGAAAAGACCTTGCCAATTATACGTTTAGGTTTTAATGGCCTCTTTAATTAAACCCAAATAGAGGGGGTTAGGCTTTAGAGGCCTGCTAGTAAACTCCGGGTGTGGCTGCGAGCCAATGAAAAACCTGTGATCCTTTTTAGATAGCTCAATAAACTCAACAAGCCCGCTATCACTCCAGCCTCCTACCCTAATCCCAGATTCTATAAATTCATCTAAGTAATCCAAGTTGACCTCATATCTATGCCTGTGTCTCTCATAGACAAACTCTTTTTTATATAGTTCATGCACTAAAGTCCCTTCTTCTAACCTAATCCTTGAGGCCCCCAGCCTCATAGTACCACCCATATACTTTACCCTCTTTTGCTCAGGCAACAAGTCTATAACCGGATATGGCGTGTTAGGATCTATTTCCGTTGAGTTAGCATTATGAAGCCCTAAAACGTCTCTAGCGTATTCCACTACTGAGAGTTGCATCCCAAAACAAATACCAAGCGTTGGTATATTATTTTCTCTCAAATACTTTATGGCCTTTATTTTTCCCTCAGTCCCCCTAGCACCAAAACCAGGCAAAACAACAGCTCCACTTACGTTTGATAGCACCTCTTCTACCATTACCTTACCTTTCTCTATATCTGTTGCTTCCAGCCAAACAAACCTTGGTAGTACTCCTGCAGCGACACCAGCGCTTTTTAACGCCTCAGAAATGCTGATGTAACTATCTTTGAGCCTTGTATATTTCCCTATCATCGCTATAGGAACTTCTTTATTAATGTTATAAAGTTTGTTAACAAAGTCCTCCCAAGCATAGAGGTCCGGCTCCCTTTCATCTAGGTTAAGAATTCTAACAATCATTTTCCCATACCCTTGCCTTTCAAGAAGTAAAGGCACTTCATATGGGGATTTAGTGTCATGATCACTAAAGACCGCATCTTTGGGTAAATTCGCAAACAGCGCTATTTTGTACCTTGCCTCCTCTTCTAAAGGTCTAGAGCTTCTAGCAATAACTATGTTCGGCTGTATCCCAATCCTTCTTAGTTCCTGCACGCTATGTTGAACCGGCTTTGTCTTCTGTTCACCGGTAACATTAGATATGGGTGCAAGCGCTAGGTGAACAAAGGCTACGTTTTCCGGTCCCAGGTCTATCCTCATCTGTCTTGCTGCTTCTAAAAATGGTAGACCCTCTATGTCACCAACTGTGCCGCCTACCTCTACAACAATAATGTCCACATCAGTTTCCTTTGCTAAGCCTATTATCCTTTCTTTGATTTCATTCGTTATATGAGGGATTATTTGGACTGTCTTGCCAAGATATTCCCCCCTTCTTTCCTTAGCTATCACATTATAATATATTTGCCCAGTTGTTATATTGTGCTTTTTGCTTAGATTTGTCCCCAAAAATCTCTCATAATGTCCTAGATCCAGATCGGTTTCTCCCCCGTCTTCAGTCACGTAAACTTCCCCATGGGCATAAGGATTCATAGTCCCCGCATCTACGTTAAGGTAGGGGTCTATCTTTATTATTCCGACACTATACCCCCTTGATTTGAGCAACAGGCCTGAGCTTGCAGATACTATCCCCTTACCTATACCAGACATAACGCCACCGGTTATGAAGACAAATTTTTGTGGCATCATCAAAGCCTTTTCTACCATAGAAACCCAACCCTTTTAAATGTTTTTAGCATCTGCAAAATAAGGGATCTGGGTCCAAGCAGGATAGGTGCTTTAATAATGAGTGCATTGCTTTACTTTATTGGAATTATATCACTAATAGAACTTGGCATAATAATCTACCTATATATATCAAACTGGAGGAAGAGAGTAAGAATAGAGGTGATAGAGAATAACATAGAAAGGATAGCAAATGAAAGGGCTAAGGCCTTAAGCATAGAAACTATAGAAAAGGCAAGAAAAGAAGCCGTAGAGAAAAGCAAATCAGTAATTACAGGAAAGGTTTTCGAACAGATGGCCCCCTATCTCCCAGGGTTCAACCATGACCCAAGGGATGCAAGGTTCATAGGGTCACCTATAGATTATGTGATTTTTGATGGTCTCAATACCGGAGAAGTCAAGTCAATACATTTCGTAGAAATAAAAAGTGGCAAGTCAAAGCTGTCAAGTAGAGAGGAATCAGTAAAAAAAGCTGTCGAAAGAAAAGAAGTTTATTTTGAAACGATAAACCTTTCTTAGGGAAAGAAAAATGGGAAAAGAAAAAATTTATGATATGCATTGCCACGCAAGCCAACTTAATAGGGAAGAAATGGAGAACATAGTCAAAGAAGGCGTTATTATTGTCGGCGTTTCTGAAGACATAGAGAGCCTTAGAAAGGTAATAGAGATCTCTCGTCTTTATCAAGATAACGTTATTATTTGTGCCGGTCTCCATCCCTGGAAAGTAAAGGATGGATATGCAAGTCAAGCAGAATACATAATAAAGGAAATAGAGAAAAGGGATTTGAGATGCATAGGAGAAGTAGGATTAGATAAAAAGTTCTTACAAAGCAATACCTATGAAAAGCAGAGAGAGGTATTTATGAAGTTTGTAAGGCTGGCAAAAGACCTTGATATACTAATTAACATACACTCACCAAATGCATGGAATGAAGTACTAGACATGCTGATAAAAAACGACGTCAAGAGGGCGATGTTCCACTGGTACACAGGCCCAATAGGCCTGATAGAAAAGATTGCAGAGAACAATTACGCAATATCATTAAACGTTGCATTAATGCTGAACAAAAAACACGTTGATATTGTGAAGGCATCGCCAAGGGAGCATATAGTCTTTGAAAGCGATGCACCATATGTATATCATGGTGTAAGGCTATCACCCCTTATGATAAAAAGCTTTGTCTCCTTCGTCAGCAAGGTTAAGGGAATACCGGAGGATGAAATTGTTGAGCTTTCGCTGAAAAAGTCTTCATTCTTGCTTAAATCAAGCTAGCTTTGAGGTATCTAAAGGTAGTAATTAACTGATGGAGATCCGCTACATCACTCTTAGGATACGTAGCGGTTTCTAGGGTAATGGTTTTTTAGGTATGCATAACGCCTTATTCTAAAGGCGGTTTGCGCATTGCAGCGCTATAAAAAAGAGGTAATGCTAGATGATCGCTAACAGCAACCCTCCTCCACAGGTTTAAGCTATGAAGCTTAGCAGGAAACGCTTTCTTTAGATGTTGAAACACATGCTAATGCCTTAAATGGCGTTTATGATTCTAAGCAGTTTGTAGCCAGAATGAATAAGGGTAGAGGCACATAACCCATCCTAGAGAGGTTTACAATAACCTAGGACGGGTTATGGTTATTGCCGCTATATCTTATTAAACGAGATTTGCTACTTCTTGAATAACAAAACCAAACGTCAAAAAGGTCCTAGAAAGCTCCTTAATGCGACACTTTTTATAATGCTATAATCTAATAAACAGTTACTTCAAAGTTCTTAGGAAAGTCCAGCAAATTCACAAAGCCCTCTCTACTGTATAATTATTGCACAAGTATGCCTCTACAACACCAAAATGGTACTCAAATTCCTTTACCTTTACAACATTTCCCCGAAGGCATATATCATGCTTGTATAAAGGGGCTTTTAATACGAACGTTTCCGCCTCTCCGCCTTCGAAAGAAGGATTAAACCCATATCTTTTAGAATATTCAACTATCTTTTTTACTAGACTTCTATCAACAGGGATACCTAAGAGGGATTCCGGTAAACCATAAGAAGTTATCTGGGATATAATAAAGACTATTCCATATTCAAGTAAATGATATAGGTACCTTTCTTGATCCATGTTCCATTGGGGATTAAACAAATGAGCTTCAAGCTTTTCGGCAATTTCCTTAAATCTTTTCTGTTGGTACCTGCTTGATATTCCCCCTATAACTAAAGTATCAAATTCAATGTTGTCTTTTATAACCCTTATGCTATTATATAACTCCAGTATTTCTTTTTCTTTTTCCCCACTAACCTCTATTATTTTGTGTCTATCATTAAATCCCATAGCCTCTACCTGAAGTTTCGTAAGCTCTATCAACGGATAATGAAACATATAGCTATCTTCCCTTCTTGGCTTTATGCTAGCAATACAAGATATCTCATATCCTTCATCATATGCCCTATGAAGGGCATACGTACTATCCTTTCCACCAGAAAAGAATACGCAGGCCCTTTTGTGCACAACTCCTCCCTTTATGGATATATTCTGTCTCTAAACCTCGGAAACGGTATGGAATCCCTTATGTGATCTAACCCAGCAATCCAAGTAACTAGCCTATCTACCCCAAGCCCATAACCGCTATGAGGAACGCTTCCATATTTTCTTAAATCCAAATACCATTGGTAATCAGAAGGATTATAGCCCTCTTCCACGATCCTCCTATATAGTCTTTCATAGTTATCCTCCCTTTCGCTCCCCCCAACCACTTCTCCATAGCCCTCCGGCGCTTCCAAGTCAAAGCCCAATACGATCTCTGGCCTATCCTTTTCCGTTTTCATATAGAAGCTTTTCAACTCCTTTGGAAACATCGTAAGAAAGAATGGAGTATCATAATACTCCGTTAAGATTCTTTCTTCATCAGCACCTATATCATCCCCCCATTTTATGTTAACCCCTTTTTTGCGCAACCTGTCTATGGCATCGTCATATGTCAATTCTGGAAAACTAGAAGATATAGCTAGCTCAAGCCTCTCTGTTTTCCTTTTTAGTAGCTCAAGTTCTTCTAGCCTGTCCTCTAAAACCTTTTTTATTGAGCTCTTTGTAAGCTCTTCAACGTGCTTCATCATGTCCTTCATATCAAACCAAGCGGCCTCGCCTTCCATGTGCCAATATTCATAGAGGTGCCTGCGAGTCCTACTCTTTTCTGCCCTAAAGCTAGGAGTTAATGAATATACCTTCTCCAAGCTGTATATTAAAACCTCTAAGTAAAATTGAGCGCTTTGGCTCAGGTATGCCTTCTTCCCGAAAAAATTTACCTCAAAGAGGGTGGCTCCACCTTCAACGGCGCTCTGCGTCAAAATTGGTGGGCTGACCTCCCACCAACCATTTCTTCTATAATATTCTCTTAGCCCCTGCAAAACGCTATCACGTATCTTCATTACAGCCGAAAGCTTTCTAGACCTCAACCAGAGGTGCCTAATATCTAAAAGGTACTCTATGCTTTCCTTTCCCCTTATAGGAAAATTTTCGGATTCTCCTACCAATGAAAGCGTCTCGATTTGTATTTCTTTTCCACCAGGTGCCCTTTTATCACTCTTTACAATACCGTTTATTTCAACGCTTGCCTCTATACCTATTCTTTCAGCCAAAGAAACTAAATCCTTGCTGGCATTGTTCCTCGGTAAAACGCCTTGTATTATACCTGTTGAGTCCCTAAGTATTATAAATATGTTACCAGCCATGTCCCTTTTCCTGTAAACCCATCCCCTCACATTGCACCTTTCACCATCTTCTATCTTTAGTGCCTCTCTAATTGGAATTCTTTTTTCAAGCATATTTGTCATCATTAATTCCCTGTATTAAACTATATCAATAACTTTTATAAAACTTTAGAGCGAAAGACTTTAAATGTTTCTTAATTATAATGAAAACCTTGGGCCTGGCCTTAAGCACCGAGATCGCATAGGGCCCGTAGTCTAGTTGGTTAGGACGCCGCCCTTACACGGCGGAGGTCGCCGGTTCAAATCCGGCCGGGCCCACCATAGATCCATTGTTTTGCCACTACTTTCCTAGCCTCTTTGAATCAACTACACGAAGCATTTGTAATGATTAAGAACATTTCTTAACATACTCTTCGATAATAATCTGGCGAATCTCTGGAGATCTTTTTTCTACCTGATGAAGAAAATCTGCCCAGTTTTCAACAATTCCATGCCCTGCCACTTCTAGCTTGCTTGGATCATATAGATCCCGGTATGCTAGTATGTCTAGTCTAGCATCATATCATAGTTTTATGCAGATTTAATGATTCGGTTGAGCCCTGGATTTGGGTGGTACCTCCTATTCTTTACACCGCATTAGCATGCAAGCTACCTCACCTTAAGAGCGAGGTTTTACAAGCAACAAAATTATAAAGAAATTACCCTCTTACGCCATAAGGATCCATCAACAATCATAATAGCTTACCCTTTTTACATAAATATATAACTTTCAACATAAACGGGTAAAATAGTGGGATTCAGGTGATTTAGATGTTCAGAGACTATCAGCTTACAATAGATAAGATCCTAAACTACTCTCTTTTCATAGCCCCTAAGCAGAAGATAATATACAGTCCTCCAGGTCACAGGAAAGTCGAGTATACCTATAAAGAGTTTGTTGCTAGGATAAATAAACTAGGTAACATACTTGAAATGCTTGGAGCAAAGAGAGCTTCTAAGGCATGGGAGATGGGTACCAGAGTAGCCATAATGGATTGGAACAGTAGTAGGTACTTAGAGCTACTCTATGCTGTATCCATGTATGGTGCCGTAGCATACAGTGTTAACATAAGGCTTGCGCCCGAAGAAATAATATATACCATGAATGTAGCCGAGCCTGAGACGCTCTTTATATACACAGACTTCATTCCATACCTTAAGATAATAGTTGATAATGTCAAGTCGCTGAGAAATATAGTTATAATGAGTGATGAGAGCACATGTGAGGGGAGGAAATACCCTATTGATGAGATCAGGTCTAAGCTGGGTAAGCTAGATGTTTATGAATACGAGGAGCTCCTAGAGAGCCCTAAGAAGACCTATGCTTGGCCCGAGCTTGACGAAAGAGTGGTTGCAGGAATGTTCTTCACTTCTGGAACCACCGGAAGACCTAAAGGAGTATATCATACACATAGACAGATGCTTCTGTCCTCCCTTCAAATCCTCATAGCTCTTATGGAATATCCCTCTAGAGTCTCAAATAGGGATACAACCCTGATGTTAACTCCATTCTTCCACATATTTGGCTGGATGAGTCCATATTATAATATACTTGTAGGCAATAAAGTAATCCTTCCTGGCAGGTATAAATGGGATCATATTGCCCTTCTAGTAAGAGACCTCATACCTGAGACCAAAAAGGTAGGGGGAAGAGTCATAGCTATGGGAGTACCAACAATGCTCTACTCAATAATTCAGGAAGCCAAGAAGGCTGGTGTGAAGAACCTCTCTGGTTTCGTCTTTGGATATGGTGGCGAGGCACTCCCAATATCAGTATATGAGGAAGCTAAATCAATGAATATAGACATAATCACAGGCTATGGTCCCTCTGAGACGCTGACGGCCATAACCAGGATAATATATATACCAAGACTTTGGATGGAAATGGGTCTAGATGATAATACACTCAGGGATCATTTCGTTAAAAACAACTCGTTAGGTGTACCCATACCGTTGAACCTGATAAAGGCCGTAGATGATAAGGGCGATGAGGTGCCTCAGGACGGTAAGACGCCAGGAAAGATCCTTCTTTATGCTCCATCACTAACAAGGGAATATTATAAGGATCTGGAGAAGACTGAAAGAGCATGGCGCTATGGATACTTCGACGTTGACGATATAGTTACTATAGACCCCTATGGGTGTGTGATATTTATTGATAGGGAGAAGGATGCGATAAAGAGCGGAGGGGAGTGGATACCATCTTCTAGGCTTGAAGGTTTCATCTCGAGACATCCTGCTATAGCTGAGGTTGCCGTTATAGCTGCCCCCCATGAGAAGTGGGTTGAGAGACCCGTAGCCATAGCAGTTCCACATTCTGAATATAAAGACAAGGTTACAGAGAATGAGGTTAAGGAATTCCTATTGAAGGAGTTTGTTGAGAAAGGTCTTATGCCAAAGTGATGGATTCCTGACAGAGTAATATTTGTCAACGAGCTTCCAAAGACCAGCACAGAAAAGATTAACAAGAGAGCAATCAGGGAGAGACTAGAGGAGTACCTGAGTCCGAGTTGATTGCTCCCTTGCCCAGAGGATCATCGAGAAGCAGACCCTCAAGAACCCATAGAACCTTCCCACAAGCCTCTGTTATTTTTAGTTTGAAAGATTGAGATAAAAGTCAACTCTACACCTCGTTATATTTTATCCCCGATCATCACTTCTTGTTCTCATTATCTTTAGTCTGCCCATTATTAGCCAGTACCCTACCTATACCGTTTCCCATCCTAGGCTGTGTAGATCTCGCTGAGATGGGTTGCATCCAAGCCCTGTGCTTCACCATGGCTACAAACCACATGGGGGTCATGGCCACCCTTTGGGGCAAATGGCACGTGTCCCGCATCTCCGTTATTTTTTGAGGAGCTTGGAGCATTGCTCCCATCGCCCATCTATCATATATAAACTAATATAGATTCCTGTTTCATACCCTGTAAGCTATTAGTAACGTGCCAAACTCATGCCTTCTAGCCATATCTCTATGGGCTTCTTTAATCCTTTCCTATCTTCCTTAAGGCCGCTAGTAATGTCCCTTTAGGCTCTAATCTGTTTCTAAAGTTCTTGCCATCAACAGACTTTTCTATCTCAAACGTACTATAGACCTCTAGATTCATTAATTCATATTAACGATCTAAGAAAATAGCTTTATAACATGGTGCCTCACATAAACTACTGGTCTATGAGGTGGGTTAAAAGCGGTGAGCAAAGCGATGATCGATTCTAGGCTTCTGAGACCTAAAAACAACGAGGTACACTTATTCCAACTATATAGCATTTAACCAGACAACTACCATAGACAAAGACCTCTTATTTGCAAGATAAGTTATTATGAAAATGAAAGCATCGAGCCTATTCTTTCGCCCTTAACAATAAGCCTATAGAGCAGTTCAGGCTCCTGCCCATTAATGTAAAAAATCCTTATCCTGTTCCTCCTAAGCAATTCTAGACCGAGATGGTCTAATAGTTCATACTCACCTGCTAATTGTTTCATACCTTTTATTATCTCCTCCATTTCATCATATGTAACCTTTTCTATAGGATTTGACCTTCCGATTTCCTCCTTTTTCCTATAGATGCCATCAATTCCATTAAGCATATTCACTATAACCTTCGAGCCCAGCGCTTCTGCCAAGAGTATGGATACGGCATTTGTACTGTGACCTGGCTGAAGACCCCCCAATACAGGTACATGATTATCCAAAAAGACTTCTAGTGCTTCCTCTAAACTTTTCGGAACCTTCGGAGTCGTATGCGGAGATAAAAACATTGACAATAGCAAGGCATTAAGCCTTGCTGACTCAATTCCCATTATATCTAACATAGCTTCTGGAACGCCAAACTCTCTAAGCGTTGCTATGTATTCCCTCGCTAGACTACCTCCCCCGACTACAATACCAATTTTGTATCCAGCATCTAGAACCCTTATTATGCTATCCCTTAACCTTTCCATGTAATCTTTTCTTGGCGGGAATATGAGGCTACCACTTACCTTTATCACAATTCTTTCTTCCATTTCTCCTCATCATTATAAATCATTGCAAGAAATTTAAGCTTCACCACTAAGGTAGGCTACATTTCTAAAATCTCGCGTTGAAAAGTAAGGTTTCACAAGCAACATTTTTATATAATAGCCCTATACTTAGGATGGTATTTCTTTATAGTTTCCTCCTTGATGTTGGTAAGCTCTTCCTCCGGAAGCTCAGCAAAAAGCTCCCATGCAATATCTAACGTTGTCTCAACATCCCTGTTTTCCCTTATCCCCTGTTTAAGGAATTTCTTCTCAAAAAGGTCAGCGAATTTCAGGAATTTTCTGTCATTTACGTTAAGGCTTTCTTCCCCAATAACTGCAGCTAGGCTTCTCAGCTCAACCCCCCTGCTATAGGCTGCATAGAGCTGGTCACTGACCTGGGAGTGGTCTTCCCTAGTCTTTCCTTTACCAATGCCTTCCTTCATTAGCCTCGAGAGGCTCATCAAGACATTTATCGGAGGATAGATCCCCTTGTTATATAAATCCCTACTTAAGACTATCTGTCCCTCTGTTATGTATCCTGTTAGGTCTGGAATTGGGTGTGTAATATCATCGTTGGGCATCGTGAGTATAGGTATCTGCGTTATGCTCCCTTCCTTTCCATGAACCCTACCGGCCCTCTCATATATACTTGCAAGGTCGCTATACATGTATCCAGGATATCCTTGCCTCCCTGGCACCTCCTCCCTAGCAGCGCTTATTTCCCTTAAGGCCTCGGCATAGTTAGTCATATCTGTAAGTATAACAAGTATGTGCATCCCAACCTCGTATGCAAGGTATTCTGCTAAGGTTAATGCTACCCTTGGAGTTACCAACCTTATCATAGCAGGTTCGTCTGCGAGGTTGACGAACATTGCAACCCTATTCAGTGCACCTGTTTCCTCGAAGAACTTTTTAAAGAAAATGTAATCATCATATTTTATCCCAATAGCAGCAAATATGACGGCAAACTCCTCATTTTGCCCCTTTACAGAGGCTTGCCTAGCTATTTGCACTGCTAGCCTATTATGTGGCAGACCACTCCCACTAAATATAGGCAACTTCTGTCCCCTAACCAAGGTGTTCATGCCATCAATAGCACTGATGCCGGTTTGTATGAAATCTTCTGGATAAGCCCTGATGGCTGGGTTTATCGGAGACCCGTTTATATCGTACTTCTCCCCAGCTACTATTTCTGGGCCACCATCTATTAACTCCCCAAGCCCGTTAAATATCCTGCCCAACATGTCCTCAGAGACTGGTAACTCCAGCGCCCTGCCCAAAAACCTGACCTTTGTACCGGTTGTTGTTATACCTGTTGTTCCCTCAAAAACCTGAACGACAGCAATGTTACTTGAAACATCTAACACCCTACCCCTTCTTCTAGATCCGTCTGAAAGCTCTACCTCTACTATTTCATCATAAGAAACCTTCCTAACTCCTTCCACAATCAAAAGAGGGCCCCTTATTTCGGCTATCCTCGAATACTCCCTTACACCATATAGCGAACTCATATCCCAGACACCTACTAAGCGCTACTAATTGCCTTAAGTGCTTCTTTTTTGAGCTTGTATATCATTTCTAGCTTTTCATTCGGCACTGAAAACCTGGCCTTTACTATATCTACATAGAGCCTTCCCAATAGTTCTTTTACCCTTGAGGCTGGAGTACCACCCTCCACCTTTTTCGTGGCATCCCTATAGTAGTCTATTATTAACTTCATTAACTCAAACTGCTTTTTAGGTGTAGAAAAAGCATCGACCGGATCAAATGCATTTTGCTTCAAAAAGCCATCCTTTATCATCCTCGCGACGTCCAAGATAAGCTTATCTTTCTCATCTAGGCTCTCAACTCCTATAAGCCTAACAATCTCCTGAAGCTCGTTCTCTCTAACTAATATGCCCATAATCTCCTCCCTGTAGGACTTCCATTCAGGATCGACGTTTTTAGACCACCAATCTGAAACGGTATCAACATATGCGCTATAGCTGGATATCCAGTTTATTGCTGGATAATGCCTCCTGTAAGCTAGGGAGGTATCTAAAGCCCAGAAGACCCTTGCAAACCTCCTCGTATGGGTGGTGACAGGTTCTGTAAAGTCCCCACCCGGTGGGCTTACCGCTCCAACTAGCGTTACACTCCCTATCCTTTCAGGTGATCCATAGGCCTTAACCCTGCCTGCCCTCTCGTAGAATTCTGCAAGCCTTGAAGCTAAGTAGCTTGGATAGCCCTCTTCGGCCGGCATCTCTTCTAGCCTACCGGCTATTTCCCTCAACGCCTCGGCCCACCTACTCGTCGAATCAGCTACAAGCAAGACGTCATAGCCCATATCTCTATAATACTCCGCGATGGTTACACCAACATAGATGCTCGCCTCCCTGGCGGCGACAGGCATGTTGCTTGTATTGGCTATTAACACAGTCCTTTCCATCAATGGTTTTCCGCTCCAAGGGTCCTTATAGGTGGGGAACCTCTCTAATACTTCAGTCATCTCATTCCCTCTCTCTCCGCATCCTATATATATAATCACGTTTGCCGAAGACCACTGTGCAAGTCCATGTAACGTTACAGTCTTTCCAGTGCCAAACCCCCCAGGTATCATCCCGGTGCCGCCCTTAGCCATAGGGAAGAGGGTATCAATTATCCTTATGCCTGTAATTAATGGTTCTGAAGGCTCTAACTTCAACCTGTAAGGCCTTGGAGTCCTAACGGGCCACCTCTGCATCATATAAACTTCCTTTACTTCACCGTTAACCTTTATTTCAGCAATCGGGTCTACTATACTATAGCTGCCTTCCGGCGCAATCCAGGATACCTTCCCTTGCATGCCTGGAGGGAGTAATACCTTGTGTGCTATCAATCCAGTCTCTTGAACAACGCCTATCACGTCACCACTAAAAACACTATCACCCGTATTTAATGTAGATGGCGTAAAATACCATTTCTTGTCTCTCGATAAAGGACTTACGTCTACCCCCCTTTCAATAAATATGCTCCTACTCGACCCTATTTTATTCAAATAGTCTATAATAGAAGATAATGGCCTCTGTACTCCATCATATATGTTGCCTAGGAGACCTGGACCGAGTTCAACGCTTAGGGGTGATCCAGTACCCTCAACAGGGTCTCCTGGCTTAAGGCCTGTAGTGGACTCATATACCTGGAGATAAGCTGTATCACCTTTTATCCTAGTGACCTCGCCTATTAGCCTCTCTTCGCCTACCCTAACCATCTCATACATCTGTACACCAGTCATGTTATCAGCTATTACCAAAGGTCCTGATATCCTCTTTATTTTTCCTCTGACCTTCAAATATACCTACCTCCAAAGAGGGACTCCGATGCAACACCCCTTAGGTATACTTCATTTTCTTTTATTATTTGGTCAATAGTATAGTTCAGTTTTACGGATCCGTCTTTATTTGTTGCTACTAACCCACCTAATATCTCTATGGGTTCATCCGCTAGCTCTATGCTATCATAACCAGAGACTGTATCCCTTACTAGATCCCTATCTTCCTCGGAAGCGTATACAATCAAAACGCCATAGCTTTGGGCATCGAGAGAAAGCGCATCAACTACATTCTTTATAAAAAGCCTGTACCAATCTTCCTTTTTTCCCTTCTTAATAGCCTCTATGGCATCAGCAATGACCTGATCTATTATTGAGTTTCTTTTCTCTAAGATCTTTTTCTTTGCCTCAAGTGCCAACATGGACTCGTAACTCTTTAATGCATCACTCATTTCCTGAAACTTCTCGCTTATATTCTTTTTAAGCTCAACAAGGGAGGTCCTATAAGATTCTTGCAAAAGCTTTTGAGCCGCATTATAAGCCTCATCTACTATTTTCTTCGATTCTGCAAGCTTCTCCGTTGCTATCCTATCCGCAACCTTCTTTGGATCTCCAAAGAACTCCAAAGTCATTCACCCTATACCTAAGGCTTTTGCGAGAAGTTTGTCCACATCTATAGGTTCCATGTTCGCAAGCTTTGTCGGAATGATGAGGAGCGTTAAGCCAATAGACCTAGCAAAATCCCTTACTTTGCTTTCATCGTCAATCAGGTGCTTCAAAACAACTATAAGGCTTGCACCCTTACTTTCCGCGACCTTCATCTGCTCCATCACATCCTCTTGTTTATTTGCTTCAAGCGTTGGTATACCGGCAATCCTAAATAGGTTTGCATTTATCCTGTCTGCTATTACATACATTTTTCCTTCGAAAGCCAAGCTTAACCCTATTATGCTATTGGAGAAATATAGGTTTTTAAACTTAAACGATCACAAATTTCACCTAGAGTAAAATAATAGCTAAAATCATTTGCATATTTTTAAAAAATTTTATAAGATCCTAAAGCTTTGTTTAATATGCTGATACAAGAACGGGGTTTGAAATTGCTTACGCCAAAGAAAATAAATGAGGTATTGATAGCAATCCCAAAAAAGCTCTACGACAGGGTAGTGGCAGACCTATCTATTTCAGGTATTTTCCACGTTGAGCAACCTGTTAGTGAGCTAAAAGGTTTCTCTGAAAAAGCCTATAAACCGGCTGCAGTCTTATCTTCAGAAAAAAGGGCAAAAATCGAGGGATACTTTAAGGCATTAGAGCTCACCCCAGAGCTACTCGATGGAGTAAGCATCTTCGTTTCAGACTGGATAGGAACCTTAAACAAGACCATAGAAGACAATGAATCGCTAGAAAGGGAATTTGAAGAAAAAATCGAAGAACTAAATGAAATAAAGAACAGGATAGCGGATCTAAGCGAAATAAAAAGTGTAATAGCTACAATCTCTTACATTAATGCAAATGTAAAAAAAGCAAGCTCAACAAAAAACTTCTTTTTCACCATAGGCGTTATTCCAAAGGAAAACGTCGAGTTAGTTAAGAGTATTTGTGCAAAAAACGATGTCCTGGTTTCAATAGATGAAGTAGAAGAAGACCTTGTACCAATAGCCTTTATTGCTAGTAAAGAGGCATTTCCAAAGGCCTTTGGCGAAATCGAGAAGCTTGGATACGCCCCCACACTTGTACCGCCAGAGTTTTCAGGAATTCCCAAGGAAGCAGTTAGAGAAATAGATGAAGAAATCTCATCCCTAAACGAAAAACTGAGGAAGATCAAAAAAGAACTTATAGATAGCATAGATCAGCTTAAAAGATATTATACAATGATATATACCTTGAGTGAAATATTCAAGATATTGAACTACATAGCATCGACCAAGACTATGACCTTTATACATGGATATGTTGATGTAAGCGACTCAAGGAAGTTAAAGGATCTCCTAAACAAGTCGACAGGAGGCGCGTATATGCTCTATACCCTTGGTACAAAAAGAGCAGAAGATAAAATGCCGACAAAAATGGAGGTTCCAAGGTTTCTTAAACCATTTGAGTCCATATTAAAGATGTATGGCACCCCCAACTACAACGAAGTAATCCCGACGGCATTCATGGCCATTACTATGCCAATCATATTTGGCTTGATGTTCCCTGATATAGGACACGGTCTCTTAGTAGTCTTGTTTTCCTTACTTTACCTGATACCCAGGAACAAAGACATGGGAAAGGTTGGTGTGATACTAGGTATTGCCGGTATGATAGCTGGTTTCTTCTCCGATGAATTCTTTGGACCCCTACCAGCAAAATTAATACACATGGAGGATATGTGGAGATACCTCGGATTAAAAACAGCTCCACTTGAATCCCCAGTAGACATAGCGATAGTTGGCGGATCATCCTCATTAATGCAAGAGCTCTTTATAGAAGCTATGAACATATCTTTTTGGATAGGCGCATTTATGTTAATATCTGGCACATTAATAGGTATTATTAACAGCTATATTAAGAGGGACTATGAGGATATGATAGGATCAAAGCTCCCTATGTTTCTCCTATTTCTTTCAGCTGGTGCCCCCTTTCTCATATACTTTAACGTATATCAAGCTGGACATATAATAGGCACCGCTATATTCCACGCTGGAGGGGGAGGACCGTTTGAAGCATTTGTATTTTATGGTGCTATAGTTTCAATAATCTGGATCCTTATAGGAAGGGCTTCAGTAAAGGCTCTCATGGGAGAAGGTTTTAAGATAAGCCCCATAGAGTCTTTCATAGGCATGTTTGAAGCAATGCTTCTTGTCCTAGGGAATACAATAAGCTTTTTAAGGATACTTGGCCTAAGCCTCGCCCACTCAGGCCTAATGGTTGGATTTACTATCCTCGCGATAGTCATAGATCCTGTAGGGTTAAGAAACCCCTTAATGTTTGTTGGAGGCCTCATTATTTTTATCATCGGCAACTTGCTAACAGCAGGTCTAGAGGGTATAGTAGCGTTTGCCCATGACCTCAGGCTACACTTCTATGAATGGTTCAACAAGTTTTATTCGGGGAATGGAATACCATTTAGCCCGATTAAACTACCCAACGTTACCATAATCTTTCAGTAAACATAATGCGCTCAGTACTGGTGTCTTTCTTCACAATTCTGTAATACCAGCCTTCCTCATAGCGCATGTTATCGTTGCCAAGTACCCTATGCTAGGACTACGGTATTAATTTTTAGTGTTTTAAGGACCTCTGAAAATAAAAACAAAGAAACACTATTTGCCTGCCTATGGTCTGTGTAGGTTTCTATATGCCAATTCATTGCGATATTTGGTTTATTTGGTCATGCTTTGCCTATGGCTCTGCGTTTGGAGAGCCTTAGTGAAGCTTGGCGTTATCCGCAGCAACTATAGCCTATTTTAGCAAGCTTTACAAAAATTTTCTTTCTTTACCAGTCCATACCATAAAGGTGTATATTGGAACCCAAAGAACTTAAAAAACAAACTAAAAGTTGCAACCTTACCCTTCGGATCATAGAGCATACAACACAAGAGTTACCGCTTCCCGCAATAGGTCATTATAGGCCTCCCTGGGTTGCACCTCTATAATTCATCATGGCTACAAGCCACGCGGAAGCCATGAATATCCTTCGAGGCAAATAGAATGAGCCTCACATCCCCATAATAAAAACCTTTACCTCAGAAACTGCTTATTATTAAAAAGGTGGCCTAAGGATATAGATAAGACGACAATATAACAGAAACCAATATAAGCCCTTTATCACAAAAATAATATGGTGCAACCTTATTGAAGGTAGAAAGGGAAGAAATGAAACTAAAGGGTGCTAAGGCCTATAGAGAAAGCTTGCAATACTTAGTGTTGAGAATACTAGCGGAAAAACCAAGCCATGGATATGAAATTATGAAAAAAATTGAAGAAATAACTCTAGGAAGGTGGAAGCCTGCTGCAGGGACTTTGTATCCATTGTTAGATCTAATGCAAAACGAAGGACTCATAGAGATAAAATCATGTGAGCAAGAAGGTGTAAGGGGAGGGAAGAAGATAGTATATAGGCTTACAACAAATGGATGGTTGCTCCTTAAAGACCAGCTAATTACAAAGATCTCGATCTATGCCTCGCTGATAAATTTCATGGTCTTAGATATCATTGATGATATGAAAAAACATGGCTTCATTAAAGAGGCTGAAGAAGTTTGCAATAACATAGGTGAATGGATAGAGAAGATAACCTCAAATTTGAACGTGCGCTGTAAAGGATAGGTGCATCTATTATTGCCACTTTTTTTCGTTGGTCTAGGGTTTGATGAAGGATACATAACAAACAGAGCTATGGATGCAATAAACAATTCTGACCTCCTATTTATAGATACCTATACGATGCCCAATGCAACTAATATGATAGAAAAAATAAGAAGGTTAATAGGAGGTAATAAGAAGGTAGTCGAAGCAAACAGGGAATTACTAGAAAAAGAGTCTAAGGTAATCATAGAAGAGGCTAAGAACAAAACCATATCAATATTGGTTCCTGGGGACCCTTTTATTGCAACTACCCATGAATCCTTGGTAATAGAAGCAGCAGCAAATGGCATACAATATGAAATAATAAACGGTTTGTCAGGAATTTGCGCCGCCAAATCCATCTCAGGACTACAATACTATAAGTTTGGAAAGACAATAACAATACCAGGTGGATGGAGAAAGATAAAGGCATTTAGTGTACTCCACGGATTCTATGGAAACCTCTGCCTTGGCTTACATACACTTTTCCTATTTGATATAAACGATAAGGGAGAGAGCCTGAGCATAAAAGATGGTATGAGGTATATCTTGGAGCTAAATGAGGAGGCAGGTCTCTATAAAAACCTTGGTGGATTACTAGGGGTGATAATACACGTAGGAAAAAGAAATGTAATATATGGAGATAGTATTTCGTCAATTTCCCAAAAAGATATCGAGATAGAACAGCCCTATAGCCTCGCAATACCATCTAGAATACATGCAATAGAGGAAGAGTACTTGAGATATAATGCAGGCATCGAAGATAGGGCTATTAAGCAACATAAGGCATTATTAAACAATGATTTCTGTAAGTATCTGGGCTTATTAAGGGAATACCTCTAAAAAGTCCTAATCATTGTTACTTGAATAAATAACAATTCCTTTATTCTCTGCTCAAGCCAAATCAACCGTGGGAGAAGAAGCGTTTATTACAGTTAGTTGAGGAGTTTTACAGATTGTCAAGAATACATGACAATTCCAGAGAAGTTACTGAAACTAATGATTAAAGCAACGAAAACAGTTATAGTTAGGAGCATTAAGCTTCCCAGATACTGCTGCAACCTAGAACTTGTATCTTAAGGTTCTGAAAGGTGATGGAAGCAATGTTCCAAACCCATCAAAGCTTATATTTGCTTCTCGTATTGTTTACTTCGAATACCACCCGTGATCCCACGCGGATACCCAAACCCATGCAGGCCGAGGCGGAACTTCCTAGAGGTGAACAACCCTAAAATACCTGGAATGACAATCTGGAGACAAGCGGTCAGTAAAGTTACTACAAGGGGTTGAAAACAATGCAAACTGATGAAGATATAGTAAGAAAAATCGTCGAGGGTCACCTCAAGGTAGAAGCAATTTCAAGCGATAAGGGCCAGTATTTGCTTACGTTCAAAATACTTGGATTGAAAAAAGATAATAACCTCTCGGAGGCTTTCCTTAAGCTCTACAAGGACTTATCCAAACGAGGCTATGTGGCTATGATAAAAAGGGATTATGGAGAACTCACATTAAACGTAAGCAAAAAGGAGAGCAAAACAAAGAAAAGCATTGCTATAGGTTTGGCCATCATAACTTTGGTCATGGTTTATGTTTCGGGTTTTGCATTTACCAAAAACCAAAGCCCCCTTTCATTAGAACCACTATCATACCTTATTGGGCTAATAGTGCCCCTCATAATACATGAAATGGGCCATTGGATAACAATGAGAAAATATGGTATCCCAGCCAGCCTACCATACCTTATTCCAGCCCCTCCCTTGCAACTCGGCTTTCTTGGTACCTTTGGTGCTGTAATAAGCATGGAGTGGATACCCCCAAACAATGACGTACTAGCACTAACAGGTATAATGGGCCCTTTCTTCGGTTTTATTGCAGCAATACCGGTTGCTGCCGTTGGCCTGAAGTTCTCTTCACTAGTACCGATTGCTTCAATTCCGCCAGGATCTTCGATAAATCTTATCCCTATTATCTTGAATTTATTGACATACATAGAAAAGATACCTTCAGGATATGCAATACAACCATCAGCAATGATGTTTGCCTCCTATATAGTATTCTTTATTACGTTCCTTAATTTAATCCCCATATCACAACTGGACGGAGGTCATGTAATAAGGGCAGCCCTTGGCGAGAAAGCACACTACATAGTCTCTGGACTATTCGTAGCTATACTAATAATCTATGGGTTTTATTATCCTGTATTTATTCTGTTTGGATTCTTAGCCCTCTTTATATTTCTACTTACAAAGGGAAAACATCCAGGAACCGCCATTAATGGTAATAGGTTAGGCTATAAAGGCATCTTGGCAGTAATCCTCTATTGCACCTTGCTTGTGTTAACCCTGCCTCTACCATCATGAAACATAGCTGAGATCCCCCTTTCTCATCAAAAGCAATGAAAAATATTAAATTCCCTTCAATCTAAGGGAAATAGGAGAGACAGCATGAGCGAAGATATTGAAGAAGAGGAAAGAAGCCCGCCTCCTGAAGAAGATGGCGAAGAGATCATCGAGTATAGGGTAAAGAACCCTGAGCTATTAGAAATAATGCTTAATTCATTTGAGATACTAGAGAAAGCAGCATCAAACGAAATAGATATCGATGATGCGAAGAAGCTTTTTAGCGAAAATGTTAAGGCCCGAATGGCCGGCCTTTCAAGCTCAGCAGTTAAAAGGGCAAGAAAGAAGAGAAGAGGTTCATCAAGAACGAAGAGAAGGGGCAGTAGGAAGGCTAGAGGTTCCTCCCTTTAGGTTTTTTATAATCCTATACAACCCTCTCGACTTTAACGCTAAATCCCAAGGACTTCAAGGAATCGATTATCAACTCGGTCTTCAACCTCCTATCAAACACTATCGTAACCAATTTCTTTTCTCCTATCTTGCCTAGTTTTATATTGTCAACAGCAACGATACCCCTTATCATCTCGCTTACATCCTTATCCGGTGTTATATAATCTTTAAATTTTCTTTTTTGATATGAAAGATATTCATCAAAATTATTTAATATCCTAAATGACTCCCTCAAGTCCTTGGTCTCAGTTCCGAGCCTTTTTGATACCTCTTCTAAAAGTTTTTTAGCTTCTTCCAAGGTCAGCTCAACGACCTTATACTTCCCCATGTCTATTTTTAACAAAACCTCCCTCATATTCCCATCCTTCTACGCTCAGTCCCAGAGTATCGTTGCTTTTAAGGGCTTATTTTCTAAATACTGCAACCAACTTTGCGTCAGCGCATCATTTTTAATCCTAGCACAATAAAAATATTTTGGTAAACTAAGGTGTAAAAGTGATGTCAGGATCAAAGGTACCAGAAGTGTATTTGAACTACCCAAGGATAAGGAAGGAGATAAAGATAGGTCCTCCTTATCTCACGAAGTATGAAAAAGCGAAGATAATAGGCATAAGGTCACTTCAGCTGACCTATAATGCCCCGCCCTTAATAGATCCTAAGAGTATCAATACAACAAACCCAGTTGAGATAGCAAAATATGAGGTTGAGAAAGGGATACTGCCTGTATCTATAATAAGGTACACACCCTCAGGAATGAAGCAAGTAATACCAATAAAGCTCCTTGTATAAGGAAAGAAAAACCTTAGAAGAAAGCACGTAAAAGCTTATTATCTATCTCTAGAAAATTCAAAGGTTGGGGTGTGTTATCTTCATACAACTGGTGAATGGTAATGGTCAAGGCTCCAAGAGGCTACAGGAACAGGACTAGAAACATGTTAAGGAAACACGTAAGGGATAAAGGCCATGTACCAAGGTTGAGCAAGGTACTTTATCCATATAAAGTTGGAGATAGGGTAGTGGTGAAGATAGATCCTTCATTCCATGGAGGAATGCCTCATAAAAGGTTCCATGGCTTGACTGGAAGCATTATAGGGAAAAGAGGGAGCGCATACATCGTTAAGCTAAGCTTAGGAAATAAAGAGAAAACAATAATAACTTACCCAGTTCATCTGGCACCTTTTAAACAATAGCATCAATAGGCTGATAGGAATGCAGAGGAACATCGTCTCAAAAAGGTATGTAACATACTATGAAGCAAAGTCGATGGTTCAAGCAAGGATCTCTGATTCTGCCAACTTAAATGCAATACAGGAAAGAACATGGGAGTACCTAAAGACCTTCGGTAACAAAGACTCTCAGCTTGCATCAGAACTTATCAAGAGGATAAAAGATGAAGCAAAGATGCTTGAATCCACCGCGACCATTATACTAAACATATGCCCGAATGAGATACCTTTCCTCCTCTCTATAGTATCACAGCTCCCAGAAGAGAAGAAGAGGGTTGTAGACGAAGAATCTGCGAAGAAAATAATTAATATTATATCTGAGTTCTGTTTTAAAAAGGACTAGAGGATAGTTCATGAGACGTTTTAAGGGGCAGGAATGTTTTGTTCCAAAGAAGTTCGTTGCACTGATTGCAGAAAAGCCAAAGGCAGCAGAAAGGATTGCATATGCCCTTAGTTCCTTGGGCAAATACAAGAAGTGTAGGCTCTATGGAATCCCATACTGGATTATCAACAAGGATGGTAGCAGCGTGTTAGTATTGCCAAGCGCTGGCCACCTTTTTGGACCTTCAACAAAGGGAAGAGGTCTTCCGATTACAAAGATCCGATGGAGGCCTATCCATGAATTCGACAGGAGTGCCTATTATACGAAACCTTATTATAAACTTATGCAACGCTTCATACCTCTAGCAGAGTCCTATATAAATGCCTGCGACTATGACATAGAGGGTAGCGTTATAGGATATAAAATAATAGAAGAGTTAGGCGATCCGAAGAAAGCCTTAAGAATGAAGTTCTCGACCCTGACAAAAGAAGATGTGATAGAGGCATTTCATAAGATAGGGGGGATAGATAAAGAAAATGTCAGGGCAGGAGAGGCAAGACATGAGCTAGACTGGCTTTGGGGAATTAACATCTCTAGGCTGCTGATGAAGATAATTAAAGACTTTAGCGGTAAAAAAATTTCCTTAAGTGCCGGTAGGGTACAAACGCCAACGCTGGCAGAGGCTGTTAGAAGGTGGAAAGAAATAAATTTGTACCTTCCGATACCGTTTATCCAAATCGAAATAGTAGGAGAATATGAAGGGAGACGATTTTTTATAACAACAAAGGACTGGTACCCTCAAAGTGTTTCGGAGGCAAGAGGACTCCTTGATTACCTAAACGAGAACCCCATACTCACTACAGAGTCTTTTAAGGAGTTTGGGGAGAGAATCAATCCACCACCTGCATTTAACCTAGGAGATCTGCAAAGGGAAGCTTCTAGGATATATGGGTTCTCACCATTCAGGACACAAGGAATAGCAGAGAGGCTCTACCTAGAAGCACTAATAAGCTATCCAAGAACAAACAGCCAAAAACTACCAAAATCGATAAACTATGGTAACATAATGAAAAAACTTGAGGGTCAAAGGTATTATAGCAGCCTTGTAAATGAACTTCTAAGAGAAACCCTAGGACGCTTAAAACCAGTAGAGGGGAAAGAAGAAGACCCTGCTCACCCAGCAATCTACCCTACAGGGGAATTTCCAAAGGGAAGACTGGACAAAGATTATTTTAGGGTATATGACTTAATTACCAGGAGGTTCCTAGCAACATTTAGCAAGAGTGCATTAATAAACAACAGAATAGCTGTCTTTGTTGATGGAAAAAATAGAAAATACAAGGCAGAAGGTCTTATAGTAATAGAGGATGGATGGTATAAGTACTACAAGTTTTCATACCCTAAGGAAAAGGAAATACCAGCGCTAAAAGTAGGTGACGAAGTCAAAGTAGTACATGCCTCGTATAGGCTTGTGTGGCCGAGGTGTAAAACTTCCTTAAGCAAGTCATCACTATTGAAGTGGATGGAAAGGGTAAACATAGGTACGAAGGCTACAAGGGCAAGAACCATAGAGATCTTATATAAAAGGAAATACCTGTCATTAATAGAAGGAAAGAGCGAAGTTACTGAACTAGGTTATTCTGTTTTAAAGGCAATTGAGCTCATATCAAAAGAATTGACCTCGCCAGAACTAACGAGGAAGTTCGAGGAGAAGCTTGATAAAATCTATAGGGAAAGCGCTAAAAAAGATGATATAATAAATGAAGCAAAAGAATTCTTGGTAAAAATAGTGAAAGAGAAGATCGAAGATAAAAATATTGGAAATATGATAGCAAAAGCTATAGGTTTGGTTAGACCTGAAGTGAGGTGCTCTGTATGCGGAAGAGAAGCTAAGCATAACATCGCAGGAAATCCCCTCTGTGAGTTCCATTACGAGGCCTTAAAGAGGATAGAGGACAACCTTGAGGTATTGAGTAAAAAAATCGAGAAAAATAGGAACGAAGTACTAAAGGAGCTCGTGAAGAACCCTTCAAGCGGGAAGTGGATAAAAGAGGCCTCAGCCTTCTTATTGAAGAGAAATGATTAAATGACGTCGTTGCCTGTGCCCTTTATAGCAAGTATCATAGAACCGATATATGGTATTATTATAGGTGTTTTTCCATTAGAAGTCAATATAACACCTTTAACCTCCCAATAAGGCACACCACCAGTCATGTATCCCTTATAAGAATAATACCCGCAGTATTGTGGGTATCCTGGATCCGGTACTGGGTTGTTATCTCCCTTTATAACAAAACAGAGTATTCCTTTGTGGCGATACTTTGCCACAACCCTGTGAATTATTAGCATACCATTATAATTGTAAACTACGATATTGCCAATAGCGATCTTACCGTAAGGCTCTTTATATGATATCGCTACATCCCCTGTATGAAGGTTAGGTAGCATACTTATTCCATCAACTACTACAGGGGTCACGCCATAAACAAAGTGCGCCACAAACACCAGCACGAAGAGTAGAACTACCGCAGATAAAGCCCCTAAACCCTTGGCATCCATTTTTCCTTTATTCCCCATCATGCACCATTATATGGAACTATAAGGAAGGAATAAAAAACTTATTTTTAAAGGTCACACGTCTTACAGGTAGAATTCTCGTCCGTCCTTAAGCTTAAGACACCCTTCCTGGTCTCCTTCACTTCCCCGAAAAGCTGGGAGAGCCTCCTATCAGACTCCAGATCCCTTATATTCATCTCCCTCTTAATTAGGGCCATCCTTGTTTTTTTCTTCAACCTAAGGGGTTTTAAGATAGTTTCTTTCGACTCGCCGCCAAAATAGATTACCTGTACGCCCTTACTCTCATCCCTATATATAGTTACTCCCTTAAGTCCACCAAGCCATGCAACAAAATATGATGAATACACAGAGTCCAACGATGCATCTGATGGTAGGTTTATTGTTTTACTTATAGCTTGATCCGTGTATATCTGCGCTGCTATTTGATGCGAAAGATGGTACCATAGATCAAAATCCATGCTTGTCGGGAACAGGTTCGCTATGCCCC
>Ga0256829_1000744_pt1 | contig 30041 bp, 49 predicted proteins | sample 131447metaG_FD_185979 | JGI IMG/M metagenome (GOLD analysis project Ga0256829, IMG submission 185979) | Hydrothermal vent microbial communities from Lau Basin, Pacific Ocean - 131-447 | ecosystem: Environmental > Aquatic > Marine > Hydrothermal vents | place: Pacific Ocean: Lau Basin | collected... | reverse complement strand
CCTCCGCCTCGGAATAGTCGAAATAGTCAGCGTAAGGGTCTTGCTCTATCGTATGCTTCGCAGCATATGCACCAATAACGATACGCGGATTGCCCAATCTGTTAGTGTAGAACGCAAGCACTTTTCTACCGCTAGAGGGTAACCTATCTTCAACAGGGACCCACTCTATTTTAGCTCTATCATTCCTTTCGTTCATTCTTTACCTCCTTCTCCGCAAAAATTCGCCAACAACATACCCCAAGACAAACAACACTGGCATCAGAATCAATAACACTGTATTGCTCATTCTAACCCTCTCGGCTTCGCTTCTGCCTTCTCGCAGAGATCATCTAGCCTACTCATAATCAACTTAAACTTCTTATCTTCTAATTTCATTCTAGCCTTATGGTTTTCGACCTCTAACTTTAGAAATATCAAGTTCGCTTTGTACCGTTCCCGTGTGTAGTATAGGTCTATCAGGACAAGGGGTATTATCAGAATGAATACGGCTGCCTCACTCATCACTGCGCCTCCGTCTTCATTAACCACCGACCTTCTTTCTTATTAGCAAAGCCGCAAAACACTGTACCGCTTAGTGGCGATTCAGCTTCCATACAAAGGGGCAACAAATCGCTTATGAGGCGTTCGGCACAAAACAATTCAATTTCATACTTATCTACAAACATAGCAGGTAGGTCATCCCAATGATCATCGGCATCGACCCCTAGAAGGTGTGCTACTAATTCCTCAATCATTACTCCAACCCCCAAACCGCCCTAAGATCATCTTCATGCTCTTTGATGAGGCGCTCACAGGCTTCTTTAGTGCCAACAAAAACACCTTCATATTGCCACTCGAATCGCTTATCTGCTACGAACGCCCTTCTTCTATGATTCCAATAAATCACGTACTTAGCATGTTCGCCATCACTCCAATCAGGCTCCCAGCCGTCGCTATATTCAAGCAGCGCATCCTGTAATCGCATGTAAGCAAGCTGTTTATCACGGGCTTTTTCGGCCTCTTTCTTAGAGCTGTAGTAGTTACCAAGCAAATATCTAGCATTATCCTCGGTATATCTACTTTCAGGTGCAGATGTGACATTCCCGTATAAATTTATATAAAAGTAGGGATGCTCGTCATCACCTCTCCACCGCTTCTTCACTTCCTTCTTGGCAGGCGGCGTCCAGCCAGCTTCAATTAGTTTTTCGTCAGGAATTTCAACACCGTCAATTTTCATTTGCTTCCTCCTTATCGTGCTCCAACACGCGCTGCCATTCTTTAACGTCCATTTTCATGCCCGCTACCCCGAGTTTGATAGCGTGTTTAATATCATTGCACATCATGTTGCGTTCCCATTCCTTAAACTCGCCCCAATGCTCAATTAGCTCATCGACAACAGCGCTAACAATGTAGGTCGAGCGACCAAGCGCATAGCGGAAAGTGCATATTCTTAATGAAGTTATGTCCATTCTTCCGGCCACCAGCCAGGGATTTCATCCTTGCTGCAAGGCTCTGCGTTGCTCCAGAGACGCATTTGTGTATCCATGTAGCAGTCATTGTTCGCATCAACTACCAATCTGATACAGTAACCATAATCTGCACGCCACACCCTGCACCATGTCGGCTTGCCGATAGTAAGCCTTGGCCGTTCGCCTACCACTGGCGGCTTACCTGTTTCACGAAACCACACGCACGGGTGGTCTGCGGTTGAATTAACCCTGCCATCGGCAGTCACGTATCTATACATGCCATCTTCAAACCTAAGTTTTACTGGGAGGCTTTTATCATGCACTATATCCTCAACAAAGCATCTGCCTTCTACCGAATCTAGCTTGTCTCCAATTCTAAAAATTGTATCGGCCATCACTTCACCTCCAAGTCATCAAATACACCAAGCATCTCAAGCTTAGGCTTCCACTCTTTCCACCACTCAAGCATACCTGTGCTCATATCACTGATTTGATCGTCAGTGAACGCCAGCCATGCCTTCTTCGTATGCTGCTGACAGCCGATAGCCAGCACGTCATCGGTGTAGCTTATGTGGTAGTATTTTGTTAGTTGTAGCGACTTAATCTCTTGTGAATTTCCAATGACGTTTCGCAAGTCAGCGCCATGTAAATCGGCGCCACGTAAGTCAGCGCCATGCAAGTTGGCCTCACACAAGTTGGCATTGCGCAAGTCAGCGCGATGCAGGTCAACCCCGCGCAGGTCAGCGCCGCATAAAATCGCGTCGCGCAAGTCAGCCTCACGCAAGTCAGCCCCACGCAAGACAGCGCCATACAGGTCGGCATTGCGCAGGTTGGCGCCGCTCAAGTCAGCGCCATCCAGGTCTCCCCATGCCTTAATTTCATATCCATTGACTTTCATTTTTCACCCTCCTTAAAAGAGCATTTAACAAACTGCTCATCTTGATATATGTGTATCACTTCATTATATTTGCAATGCAAGCAATGCTGCACGCTTATCCATCCATCCTGTGTGTCTGACCAGCTATATGACCAAGGGCATTTAATACTGAACGCTGCTGCTGGTCTCATGTATCCCCTTCTCTTTTCTATTTCTAAGCGCATAGAACCCTCGTAAACGCGTTTTTATTTTTCAGATGCCCTAAGCCTTGCTCTGTAAGCTTGCGTTCGTTTATGATGGCATGGCTTACACAGCACTTGAAACGCGTCAGGGTCTTCTGGTGTAAGCCTCTCTAGGAACCCTGCTAAATCATCAGCACATTTTAAGCTGCCGCATTCAACGATGTGGTCTATTTGAACTTCCTTCCCTGCATACCATCCCTTGCAATCGGCGCATTGATATTCCCACTTCAATCGCTTGTTGTCACTTTGGCTTTTTCTTCTTGCCTCCAGCTTCTTCTGCTGCATAGGCTTCCAATAGCGAAACTTGTGACGCAAGGCAGAACGGACGGCAGCCCAGTATTCGCTTTCCGACCAGCTACCGCCATTGCGCGGTCGTGGTATATTACGCTTAGACACGTCTATATAGGTCGCTAACGCTTTCAATCGGCATTGAGAGCCCCTTCTTGCCAACAACCCTTGCCTCATTAAAGCCGACAGCAACCTCTATCACCTTGTATTCTCCAAGACCTAGACAATTATTGCATTGTATTTCCTTATGCTGCGGCGTATAAACAAAGCCTGTTCCATTACATTGAAGGCACTTCATACTCTCACTCCTCTTAATTGTGGTTCCTTCACCACCTTCGTTAGCCAGCGTGGTCCATTGGCATACAGCACTTTGCGTAGTCCTGCTCCCATGTTTGCATCCTTCCAGCATTCTTCTTTATACATGCAATAGCTGCATTGTGTGCAAAGCTTTTCATTCCCACTCTTACCATCTGACACAGCAGCATAACGCTCTGGAGGATTGTCATTCTCCACCATGCCTACAACATATTCCGCTCTATCCCATGCATTCGGAAGGTTGAGTGGAGGGCATGCGCATACAGCTCCGCTCTCCTTGCATTGTGCAATCCAACCACCTGCATCAATACCTAACCCTTCTGAATATGCGGCTAATTGATATTGATAGCCGAAAGGGTCATCCTTATACAGCGTCCCGTCTTGGAACTTCTTAAAGCCAAAGCGCGATGTCGATTTAACATCAATAACCTTTCCATCAATAACAGCGTCGATATGTCCTTTGATTCCGCACAAGCTTACTTCCTGCTGTTCACCCTCAACTGAATGGCCTGTTAGCTTAATTAGCTCCAAGAGCATCAGCTCAATAACATCTCCGTACAAAAACTTTAGCTTTACATCATAGCGCAGCTCTTCCTTTTCCACTGGTCTGACGCTATACCATAAATATCTATCACACTTACCAAGACTTGAGAGGCGAAGCTTGTGTTCATCCTTACGCGGCTTCATTCTGTCTTGCATCATCTTTCCCATCTGCCGTGCAAACTCAGAAGCCCATTCGTCTGATGCCATGATGCCCTTGTCGATTAGTTCTTGTACGTCTCTGACAACTGATTTCATTGTCCCTTCTCCTTGTCTGCCCTGTTAATGGCAGCATCATTGCTATACACGCCATCTGAATATCGCTTAGAAAGCTTTTTAATGTTTTCTGCTAGGATGACGTCCCTATTAACGCCAAGCGTTTGACGTAGCCCTTCAAGATAGAATTCAATATCACCCAATTCTTCCACAACATGCTGCATATCCAATGGCTTTTTATACATCGTATGCTTCTTGATGATGTCTAGCAGCTCGCCAGTTTCTCCGCAGATTCCCATCACCATGTGTATCATATCTGCCTCAGCAACCGTCATGTTTAATGTAATTTCTTGAGGCTTCTTCTTTAAGTTTCTAACAAGTTCTTTATGTGTCATACCCTTCTCCTTATTTATTAGCTGCCATAAATAGCATGGCATTCACTTCTGGTATTTTAGCAATAACTTCCTTCTTTTGTTTCCGCTTCTTTTGTACGCCAAACTTCTTCCTAATCTTTGCTATGCCTGACAAGCTTAAGCCGTACATATCAGCAGCAGCCTGAACGCTGTATTTGACGGAATAGTCGCAGATGATTTTCCGCTCCTTATCCGTAAGCTTAACCATGCTGCTGGCTCCTATTCTTTATCTCCCTTATATCTCGCTCAATGGCTTCTATTCGGCTTTGATATTCCCGTATGAGTGATTGCAGCTGCTCTGTTTTCAATTCACTTCTAGTCAATTCTGCGCACCTTGTAAGGTGTTGTGTTAAATGCTTCTCACATAGCTGACTTTCATGCGTTGAGAAGTCAGTACAATCAAGCTGACAACATTGCTTCACTCTCATTTCATACTCTCCCATTTAATGTCCATTGCCTTACTTGCAAGGTCTTGCTCTTTGAGGTCAAATGCCTCTTCCACTTCATACATCTGCTTCAATTCATACCAGTCTTCATACGGGAAGATGTCAGCTTCCTGTCCATAAGGGCGAGCAACAATCTCACCATCAGGCATTCGCTCCACTTCAACATCTATCTCAAATGTAGTATATAAAATCCCATCCTTATAAATGTCAGCCATTGCGTCCTCCCTTACTTTCCATGATTTTTATGGAATCCATATTTTATATTTGCAACATGGCGAGCGGTTTCCGCTGCAAGCAATGTTATATATACACCTAGATATTTTTGCACTCCATTCACTCTAATAAAAGATTGCCATTTACCTATTGTTTTATGAAAACAAACGCCTGTTGTGCCGCTTTTATTATCTGGGCTCTTGGGGCGATTTTTATTATTTAGCGCTCTAGTTACAGTACGTAGATTTTCAATTCTATTGTCATACCGATTATGGTTTACGTGGTCAATATCGCAGTCAGGAAGCTCTCCGTTCATATAAAGCCAAGCAAGCCTGTGACCTTTGTATTTAATATTGTCAATTCTAATTACCACATAGGCGCCAGCCTCATTGTGACCTGCAATAGAGCCTTTTTGTTTACATCCGCGAGCAACCTTCCATCTAAACTCACCTGTATTTTTATTGTAGTCGAGAACTTCTTTAAGCCTTGATTGAGTTAATGGCATTCCTTTCTTGTAAACATCAGCCATTTTCCTTCTCCTTTTCTTCTAGCCAGCGCTCGTCATTCTGTTCGTCTGCTTCATCCCATTCTGTTTTCCCTTCCACCTTCTTCCTCCTTATTTTAAGAGCGTAAGAGCCCCTTCTTATCCACTTTGGCCTATACACATAGGCTGCTTACAGGGGCTTCCAACTTAAGGCTTGGCATTCATGTAAGCAAGGATAAGCTATTTCCTTCTACGCTATTAACGCACCACAATGGCATTGCTTTCGCAATTCCTTACAGTCGGGATGCTCAAGGGGTCAGAACAGCCGCTTCCCACTACGCCTAATAGAGCTAGTTGCGGAACCTATTGCACGCTCATTCGACGCTTGCAGTTTATTCACATGCAGGTGGATGGCTGTTTTTCTTTAAGGGGAGAACGCCAAAAACTACTAAGTGCTTGGCAGGAGAATTCATTGAGGCTATAATTCGCGTCAATGGGTTTCGGCGGCCAAGCTCTCAACCCAGTTTTCAGAAAGCCCTGCCTATATGGTGGGGCTTTTTGTTTCTGAAAACATTGCTAATGTTATTTGTTCAATTTTTCGTGTCAATCTTATCAACATATCCGGTTAAGCGGATGCGTCTCCAATATCTTTTACTCTGTTCTTTAGCCTCTTGCCTACGCCTAAGCGCAGCACGGCATTGTTCTGCTGTCTCATGCATAGCTGCCTCCTTTTAATTGTAATGAGAAGGTGAGCAGTTAGGCAGCATGCTCAGGCTGGCGCATAGCCTTGGAGGGGAGAAGGGAAGGGAAACCCCGTTGGTCTATGCGTCTTACAAGGAGCTAACTAGTATGCTCCTAAAAAGGCAAATCCTCGTCTGTTCCCTCAAACGGGTCTTTGCTAGGAGCCGCAGGCTTCCCTTGCACAATCCTGTTGTCAATTTTCTCCTGCAAGAAGCGAGGAAGATTGTCATAGATTGCTTGCGAAGGATGCTCCAAGTCATAGAGCACAGTGCCATTAGCCAATGGAGGCGTCACCATTCCTTCCATTTCAGGAGCAACACTAATAATCTTATCGTTGCCTCCACTTGTAAGCCCTGTCTGAATAAGGCATGGCTTCCCAAGCAAGTCCTCAAACGAAGAAGCATCAGGGCATACAGCCATAATTACAGATGTTAGAGCTGACATCTCATGCGTGCTCTTTGTGTATTCACGGCTAATCCAACGCGGCTTCATCTCGCCATCAATCTCAATCTTCTTTGTTGGCAGCTCAAACGTAATGAACAGTTTGGGCTTAACGCTTTCCTCACCTTGATAGCTATCCTTCTGTAAGCCCAAGTCAATGATTTGGGCAATGCGTGCTGGATATGTGCCAGCTCCAACAGGAGGAAACTTCTTGCCGCCTCCGCTCTTATATTTGTCTAACAATTTTGTCATTTGTTTTTCTCCTAGTTTTCTTTGGTTCCTCGTGGGGATTTTTTTAACAGGCAATGCCCATTAAAACTTTGGCACTTCTTTGAAATAGGCTGTGCTTCCATCCCAATACATTGGAACTTCTCCTGTAGGGCCGCCCCTGTTCTTTGCAATGATGACGCTTGCACTCTCATCATCCCTATGAGGGAACAGCACCAACGCAGCATCCTACTCAATGGCTCCGCTCTCCCTTAAATGTGCGAGTGTTGGCTTACTCCCTTCTGCATCCCTGTTTAGCTGACACAGCATAATGACAGCTATATTCAATTCACCAGCAAGCAGCTTCATTTCACGTGTCATTTCAGCAATAACTTCATGCCGTGGTTTCCTTCTCCCGTCTGATTGTATCAGACCAATGTAGTCCACTGCAAGCAGATCAATCGGCTGTTTAATATGAAAGCGTCTAGCTGCTGTGCATATTTGTTTAATGTTCATGCGTGGATTGTCATCAATAAACAGCTTCAACCTTGCTATTGCTCCTGATGCTCCGGCAAGCTTACGCCAGCCTTCCTCACTCTGAATCTTCCTAGCATTCAAAAGCCGTAAATCCACCGAGGCTTCGCTTGCATACATTCTATAGCCCATTGATAGGCTAGACATTTCAAGCGTGTTTAAGAGGCATACATGATCCTCAGATATGTTACGAAGAATGTTCAAGAGGAACGCAGACTTTCCCCTACCTGCTCTAGCCGCGATAACGCTAAGCTCACCGCGTGGAATACCATTTGTAACATTATCAAGACTGCTGTAACCGCTAAGTATGTAGCGGTCGCTAGCGTCACCGCCACGATTCGATAGGTCATTGTAAACATCCACTGCAATGTCACGTATGCTTTTGTAATTATCACTAGCTTCTCCTTTTAATGCTGCTGCCTGTACATTAGACGCTATAACATCAACGTCAGCGCCTTTTTCAATCTCTTCCAAGGCATTGCATAGCGCAGCCTTGAAGAAGCGTTTTTTGGAGCTTTCTTGAAGCTTCTTCACATGTTTGCTAAACATGGAGGGGCTGGATGCTCCATACAGCTCGCCAAGCAACGCATCGTGCTCAGGGAAAGAAGAGGCAAGCGCATAAATATCATGCGCCCCCTCCTTCATTGCTTTCCACATGCTCCCTAGCAGCACATCTTCAAACTGTTCAGGCTCAAGCGCTGTTGTTTGAATGAGCTGCGGGTCAGAGAGAGCCGTACCTATAACAGCAATCTCAATGGAACGCATCACCATTCTCCCAAGCAATCAATAGCTGATGGATTATTGCTGCCTCCCGTGAGATGCACCTCAAACATATCCTCACCCGTAGCTTCGTCATACCATGCCCTCACTGTGATGCCTTTATTCCAGCCATCAATACGCGCATAGAAGCCCGATGCTTTTGTTCCTAGCCGTGGTGTCTCGCCTCTATTCCCTTCAATAATTCCGCGAAATCTAACCATTTCCACTCCTCCTATTTGCCGTGATTTTGATGAAAGCCATATTTAATATTGGCTGAATGTCCTGCATAACATGCGGCATAAAATGTTCGATACCTTCCTATGTGAATTAGTTTGCCGTTTACAGATATGCGCGCATACCATGTATTCCGTGTTGGTTGAAAAATAACGCCATTAAAGCCATGTTTTGAACAGCTATAAAACTTTTTATTTTTTAAGTTTTCGGCCATTGAAACCTCTCTTAGATTAGAGAGCCTATTATCAGAACGATTGTGATTTATATGGTCTAATTGGTTACTTGGGAATTTGCCATACATATACAGCCATACAAGGCGATGGGCTTTGTAGGATTTTCCATTAACACCAATCTTAACATAGCCATTACTCTTATCTTTATGTCCAGCAATGTTCCCTATTCTTCCATTGGGGCCACGGACCTGTTTGCGCCTGATGAATAGCCCTGTGTCTGGATTGTAAATAAAAAGCTCTTTCAACAAGGCTTGAGTAACCATATTCCTTCTCCTTTATTTTACTTCGCAAATCTCCATAACAACTGGCATTGCTTTTCTTAAAGACGTTTTATCAAACCCCATAACCTCACTCCAGCCTCCGTAAATGTTTACAAAGAATCTTTTTGTAAAAGGAGTGAAGTTCCATTCCCATCCTGAATAGCGAAGCTTTGCCCCATTATGCTGCCCGAATGTTCCGTAAAATACTTCTGTAAGAGCATCCTTCTCTTCCCTTGTTAGCTTCTTTCCTGCATTAAGCTTCTCCATCATTGCGTCAGGAAAGCCATAGGTGGGCTTTTCTTTTGCCGCGGAATCAACAAACTTATATACGTTATCCATTTCCCTTCTCCTTTATATTGCTTCCGGCAAGTCCGTCAGCATATTTTCTTCCTTCTTCACATTGAGATATTCAGCATCCAAATATCTCTTTTGATTCAGCCAAGTGGATGCGAACGGAATAAACTTACCACCATCCCTTAGCCAATCATCGCTGCGAACAAACAGCGAAAGCGCATCCATAATCTCCTTTGATTTATTGCTTAGCCTATCCCTTCTCCAATACTCCATTACCTTAGCCTTCCCTTGCTTACGTGGATAGGCATTCCAGAAAGCATCGAATCCGGCTGTATATTTAGCACGCTCTGGGGCGTCAATTACAGAGCTAACACCTTGATATTCAAGAAAATTATTTATTGTTATGATGCTGTAGTTGCTGTGGCTTTTAATAGAAATAGCCTTGTCTTCCACCAATTCTTTTAATGCTTGCACAGCCTCATATTGGCTTAGCGACAGAGCGCTCATAATATGATTGCGTCCTGAAACTAACTGACCAGCTTCAACATTTATCTGCTGACCATGCCAATAAACGACCCTCTTATTTGTTGAGGCTGTGCATAGCATCCATAGCCATGTTTTGAAAACATGTGGCTTTTCAAACACCCAGCTTTTAATAATCTTTTTGTTTATTAGAATATGCCCTTCCACATTTCATCCCTCCTTGCTTCTCATTTGCTTGCCTTCTTGGCAGCAAAACCAATATCCATCTTATCAGAAAAAATGGTTATTTTTGTTTTTAAGCCGTGCTTGTCTGTTGTTGTTATACGCATAACGTTGTAGCCACAAGGAAATAATTTAGATACTTTCTTTCTGACGTATTCAACTTCAACATGCTCAGCGTCATGAATTGATAGTTCATTCATTTCTCTTCTCCTTTTATTTCATTCAATCTTTTTGTCTCTCATTCGTCTCTCATCCGTGAATGCACTTCACGAATAAATAGCTCGAACATATCAATCCGATCAGCGGCAATTTCTGCAGCTTCGAGGATGATGTGCATTCTACACATTTCTTCATAGTCTTGTGTTGGTTGTGGCATTGGCTGCGGTTCATCATATTCGTTCATTATCCCTTCTCCTTTTTGTTTTCCTTAATGCGCATTCCCGTTAGGAATCCGTTTGCCACCTTAAAGACAACATAAGGATGCAAGCACCTATGCTGGCATATCATTTCAGCTTGATATTCAGGCGTGCAATCTGAGCAATAAGAGCGTGGCTTTACTATACGCGCCATCTCACGCCATTTGTTGAATTGTTCATCACTATCAAAGCATAATGGCCGCATCATTCTACTCTAAACACATAATAGCCATTGGAGAGCTGATGCTCATTGCCGTCGTATGTTGCGAAGTGGTGACCATAGCCGTCACTTCTTACATAAATGTCAGCCAGCTTTTGCACATCATCTTTACCCATGGCGTCGCCAATTTCTTCATATGCTTCTCCCTTTTTTGCTGCCTCAATAAGAGCTACAGGCCAACCAGTAGCTTCAGCAATAGACCAAGATTTGAAGCAGCCAAGAAGGTAAGAATCTGAATTCAGTTCATTTACAAGGATGTCATCAATAACTTCTCCATCGATAAAGCGGAAGCCATCAACTTCAAAATCATCGTCCTCATTCTCAATGTGCTCAACAGCTTCACGCCATAAGCCTTCACAAATTGCATCAAGCTCTTCTTTCAATTTTTTAATTTCAGATAGCGTCATTTCCCTTCTCCTTTTAGATAGTAATGAGCGAATTTAACAGGTTCCCCAAAGCTGTTTTCGTGTGCCACCATTTCTGTTTCAATGGCATACCCCTTCTTGCGAAGCCTTAGAATAACATCTGAAAGCCTGTAAACGCCACAATGGCGCCAAGAAATAATTGGGTTGATGAAGCCAAACACTTTCATTCTGTTTAATACGCGTTTCTCTTGTCGTGTTAATTCCATTTCCTTCTCCTTTTATTCCAGCTAATGAAGAACAGCTCTCCATTGCATTCATACACGGCGTAATGCCATATATTCCTTCCTGTTCCTTTTGTTTTAATGCCAACTAACTTCATTCCTTCTCCTTTTTGTTAATTCTGCGCTATGACGCATCCCTTACAAGCGCAATTATTCCCCTGTGCGGGGCACTTATTACACCCTTTTAAAAAGAGCCTTGCATTACATAGGTATACACGCCCATAACAATCAAAGCAATGCATGCCAGAGCAACATAGAAATAAACGACGTTTCTAATCCATTCTGTTGACCACCACATATTTTCCTCCTATCAATCCAATTTGCATCTGACGGATGCACGAAGCCAAGTCACAGCTCCTAATGAGCCCATATAAACAGGGCAAGAAATGCAAAAGCTGTCAGGCCAGCCATAATTAAAGCGTACAGGCCAAACACTGTGCCGGAGCCCTTCAAAGCTTCTTTTATAGAGAAATCTCTGCTCAAAAGCATTGCTACAAACCCCAGCAACGTCCATATAAGGCAAACAATAAACATTCCAAACAACATATATTCTCCTTCTCCTATATTTGAGGCTGCAATAAAAAAAGGGACAGAGCCGAAGCCCTGCCCCCTTATTATCACCAAGTTTCTACATGTGCCTCCTCATCATATACAGCATTCAAGTCTTCCCGTTCAAGCTCATCATCAACATCACGAACTCCATCGCTACTTCCATTAGCATCGTCAACAAAAGAGCGTTTACGAGGCTTATATGAGCCCTCAAACACATCCATCAAGCTGTCATCAACACGCTCAACAACATTCCCTCGAATAGAAAGGAAACGACGTTCATGCTTCGTATATGACAGCCAAACGGCAAAACTCCATTCCAAATCATGCACCTCATGCGGGCGACTAGAGCGGAACTTAGGAGCTCTTGAATTGTTACTGCGCACCCTATCCAGCACCAACACCTGCTTATAGGAGCCATGACTAATTGAAAGCTCAAGCTTGTCATTATCGTTTACGGACGCGACCACATCATACAACCGCCCATCCAAATTCATCTGACCCTCAACGAGGCCATTGCCCTGTGGAAAACAACTACCGCATCCATCAGCATGACGAAATGCAGCCTTTACAACGTTCAAACCTTCTTGTTTAGCAACTTGTGTGTTCATAATTCCTTCTCCTTTATATCTTTTCAATAATAACATCATCACTGAGCCAGCTATATTCATCAAGCTCACTCAAACTATCTATAATAATCTCAAATTCATATCACTCTATACATATCCTTCTCCTTAGCTGGTTTTGCCTCTCCGAAGGAAAAGGAGGCAAAACAAGCGCCACCCCTCATAATGAAGCAAGGCGGAGAGTTTACCCCCCCAATATGTACAGCTTGACATTTAAGACGAGGCTTGTAGCCTGTGCGGAGCACATATGCGAGGCACAAGAACAATTAGCATTGAACAGAGAGACATACATAAAGGGAATGATAGCTAGAAAGAGGGTAAAAGATAACTCTCCCACCTCTCTTATATCTTACACGCATAACACTTCTTCCAGCGTAAGAATACATACGCATGCATTAGCTATATATAATAACGTAGCCGTGTTGTAACAACGTAAGAATACTTACGCATGCATTATCCATGCACGTATAATCTTACAGAGAGGGAAAGCCTAGAGACGAAGAAGGAAGATTAACAAAGAGGGGAGGGTGTTGAGAAGCGAGGGTGTATATAGATATGATATTCTCCTCCTACTTTTTGGGGAAACTATTTTAGGGAAGCATATGGCAGAGCTAGCAGATCATTCCGCTATAGCACGTTTTTAGCTGTTGTTGTTATTTTTCAATGGGTTACAAAAAAGAGATAGATCATCCTATATGAGCTATCAGATAGATCACCCTAGATGAGCTATCACTGCTTGATATTGTGAGCTAGCTATGTATCATATCACGCATGGATAGACGGTATGTTAAATTAAAAATTCCAGATGGGGCTGAGGCTTTGGCCTCCATTTCCAACAACAAGAGCGCTATACGGGTCATGTTGAAGCTTCTTGAGCTTATGGATGATACGAATGGCGTTATTGCAAGACATGTTGATATAGCTGTTCTGTGTGATATTAGCGTTCCTACGGTTAAGAGAGCTATTGCATTCTTGATTGAGAATAAGTTTCTATGCACCAAACGAATAAGCAATGGATTGATATATTATGTGAATGCCTCTATAGCCACTAGATGTTCGCATAAAAGGGAGGCATATGAATCTGGATATGAGCTATGGACTTGCAAGATATTGATGAAGGGGTAAAGCCTAATAAAGATGTTGAAGCTAAAAGACGTCCTTGGATGTGTCATTCAATATGGAAGGATTTTACGCTTAATAGTAAGAGCACGAAGCTTGATAGGCTGCTTGCCTTGCTCTTTGATAGACCTGCTGCCATTGTGTTTGCTATATTATGTGATAGGCATGATGGTGAGCTTATTTACATTCCTGTAAAGGATATTATGGATAGCACAGGTCTTAGTAAGAAGGCGGCCATATTATGCCTTAATAAGCTTATTGAGCTTGGTCTTATTGTTAGACATAAGGTTTATGGGAATACGATGTACGAGCTGAAATATAAGATTGAGCTCAACGCTGTTAGGAGCAAGATAGACCAGAGCTATTTTATGTACTATGAATAAGCGCAGCGTTTCATATATTATGAATAATAACAAGGAGGGCTTATGCTAAAGAGCAAGGAGGCATTGCTTCCAACGAAGCAGCCTAATGGGCGTTACATTCTCAAGAAGCGCTGCTTAACGGAGCAGGAGAGTGTATGGGTGAATGTTTATTTGCAAACAGGCAATGCTTCTGAGGCTACAAGAGCTAGTGGGATGGAGGAAATGCCGCATAAGATTAAGAAGCGCCTCAATCCATTCATTCAGAAGAATTTACACAGCCTGTTTGAAGCTCTTGGCCCGGCAGCTTTTGAGAAGCTAATGGAGATAGCATTTAATTGCCCTGAGCCTGCAGTTCAGCTTAAGGCCATTGAGAAGATATTGAGTCTTGGTAAGTATGACGCTCCTGTTAAGCATGAGGTTACAATAGAAGGAAAGAGCGACAGGGAGCTTGACACAGAGATTAAGGCGCTGTTGAGTAAGGGTAATGTTATTGATGCTGAGGTGTTGTAATGGGTTTGCTTAGAGCCTTGTATGAGGGAATGAACGCTATTGAGAGCCTTCCCTTTGAGAAGCTTCATGCGCTAATTACAGGAGCCAAGACAGAGAAGCAGCTACATAAAGCTGGAGCTGAGATAAAAAGAGCTCTCCCCAATCTTGATGGCATCAGAAAGCAGCGCTTGCGTAAGGCTTGGCTTAAACAGAAGACAAAAATAAGCAAGCCGAAGGTAGTGCGCAGCATGGCTGACAACAGCCGCACAAGGAAAGGGATTGTCGATGACAGCAGGCAGGCAACGTCAGGAACAGGAGCAAGGCTTTCTGACAGGCTTCCTATTGGGCACGAGCCGTCTGTTAGGAGTAAAGAGTTTCGTCCTGATTTGCCTGATAATGCTTTTGAAGCCCTTAATAAAGAGGCTGAGAACGTTGGCTTGAGGCATACACGTTTTGGAGGGCTGGCTTCTCCAGATATTTTGAAAAAGCATAAGCGCCTAGTTGCAATGACCCCAGCGCAAGTAAGGCGCAGCGAGGAGTATCTGCAAGCGCTCAAGCGCTCCAGCACATTCAACCCAGATGACATAAAGGGCAGCATCAAGGCGTTTCCTCCAGCTAAATGGCAGAATGCGGAAATAAAGAGGCTTCTTGAAGAGGCAGATAATAAGCGCAAGGCCGTAAGCAGGGCTTACGAGGAAAGAGCTGGCATTAAAGAAAAGAAGCATAAGCATGAGCCTGTTATTGTCACGCTCCCTAAGAGAAAGACAGTGTTCCATGCGCATAATGGCAAGCCTCCAGAGGGGCATGATAGCGGCCAGAGCGCGATGATGCATACATTCTCAAGCATGAAAGACGCTGCTAAATATGCTTCCTTATTGTCAGGTAAGGGGCGCAAGATTTCTGAATACGTTGTTGGAAAGGGTGCTAAGCTATTGAAGATAGATGATAAAGGGCTTCCGCTTCACGGTAGAGGCATTCTTGAAGCGCTTGGCTATTCAGACGAGAAGATAAAGAGGCTTGAAAGCAAGCTGAACGGCGACCAGCTAGAAGAGTTCGCTGTCAATAAGGCCAAGAAAGACCACGGCGTTCATGGGGTTGTTTACATAAATAAGGCTGAGGGTCATGCTCCGGCAATCGCTATATTCGATAATAAACATTTCAGGAGAAAGAAATGAACGCAAACATTAAAGAAGCAATTAAAGAGAAAATGGGTAACATGGCTGGTGGCCTCTTGGGTGATAAGAAAGAGGAAATGAACGACATGGACAGCAGCAAAGAGAGCAAAGCTCTTGAGCTGTTGAAAAAGGCTGTTGCCCTTCTGGAAGAGGCTGAACAAGGCGAATAATGGCCGAGCTTACAAGGGAAGAGAAGGCTCGCCTTGCAGAGCTTTTGAGGGAGAAGGATAGGCGACAAAGGGAGAATAAGCTTCTAAGCTTTAAGCCGTATAAGTTTCAGAAGCAGTTTTACGCTTCTGGAGCCAATCACAAGCATAGGCTCCTCATGGCGGCAAACCGTGTAGGGAAAAGCTATTCAGGAGCTATGGAAGTTGCTTACCACCTTACTGGCTTATATCCAGATTGGTGGGAAGGACTGAGGTTTAATACGCCTCCGCGCATTATTGCTGCTGGTGTAACGACAGAGCGTACACGTGACGTTGTTCAGAAAGAGCTTATGGGCGACCCTACAGACCCAGCAGCTATGGGCACTGGAGCTATCCCTAAGAGCCGTATTGTAAATACAGTGCGAAGAGCGGGTATTCCTAATGCCTTGTCTGTTGTGACGGTGAAGCACATTGCAGGCAATAGCAAGGTAAGCTTTCAGGCGTATGAGAGCGGTAAGGCTGCATGGATGGGCAATAATGCTCATCTTGTATGGCTTGATGAGGAGCCTCCAGAGGAGATTTACACGCAGGCATTGCGTTCTATTGTTGACCTTGACGGCAACATTATGATGACGTTTACGCCGGAGAATGGCGTTACAGGCATTGTGAAGCAATACATGCAAGAGCTTAAGCCCCATCAGTATTTACAGAATGCAACGTGGGATGATGCGCCTCATATTACAAAGGATGTGAAAGAGCAGATTTTAAGCAGTCTGCCTCCGCATGAGCGAGATATGCGCTCCAAGGGCATTCCTGTAATTGGTAGTGGCCTTGTATATTCGATTCAGGAAGACTTAATTGGCATTGACCCTATCCCTATTCCTGACCATTGGCGCAGGATTAGCGGGATAGACTTCGGCTTTGACCATGCAACGGCATGGGTAAATATCGCCTATGACCCTGAGAGCGATGTGATTTATGTTGTTGATGCTGTGAAGATAAACAAGACGGTTATTCCAGAAATCTGCAGTATTCTAAAGCGTAAGGGTGCCGATAAGATTCCTGTTGCTTGGCCACATGATGGCTTGAAACATGACAGCTATAGCGGCAGAACAGTGCGCGACATGTATGAACAGGAAGGCGTTAAGATGCTGCCTGATAAGTTTACAAACCCTCCAAGTCCCGGCATGCCAGAAGGTAGTGGAGGCATTGGCATTGAGGCAGGCGTTGCATTTATTCATGCGAGAATGGAGCAAGGCTTGTTCAAAGTGTTTAAGACGAACGAAGAGTGGTTTCAGGAGTTCAGGCTCTATCACAGGAAGAACGGCAAGATTGTTGATAAGAACGATGACCTTATGGCCGCCACGCGATATGCAGCTCTGTCTCTTAGGTTTGCAATAGTTGCCAATCGTAAATATAGTGGCGCGTACATTCCTAAGCCACAAGAGTTTGCTGACGAGCTTGTTGGGTATTGAGAGGCAATATGGAAGAGATTGATTACCTAAATGAAATGTGGGGCAGCGCCTCCGTATTCGTTGACCAGCAACAGCAGCAGTGGGCTGCTAATGAGACGCTTGTTAATGGGCGTCATTTAACCCCTCGCAAGGCTGGGCGCAGTAGCATTTTCGTCCCTAAGATTCCTGCATATGTTAAGCGTAAGATTGCAGATATTGTCGCGCAGGCTATTGGCGACAATCCCGTAACCATTAAGCATACGCTCACTTCATCCCCTGTAGGCGCAAAGATTAAGCAGGAAGTTCACAACTTCTATCTGCATAGAGACATCAACTATGATGCACTTGTTTACAACATGGCATATTGCGGCTTTGTTTACAATTATGCGCCTGTATTTCTTGACTGGGTTGAAACCACTCATCTTGATGAAGAGACTGGCGAAGAGCTTGTTATTGAAAGCTATCCTGTAGTGACGGCCTTGCCGCCGGAAGATGTGCGTGTTGATGCAGCCGTTTCATGGAATGAAATTGATGAAGCTCGCTATGTAGCATTCCGCACGTATAAGAGCCGTTCATTCGCAGAAGAAATGCGCGAGAAGGGTAAGTGGCCTGAGATTCCAGACGAAGCTGCAATGGTGACAACGAACAACAGCAACGTTCTTTCCTATGAGCGCCGTCAGGTTAATAGTCCGTTCCAGCAAAATAGCTTGATGGATATTGATAATGACCTGATTGAGATTCGCTACCACTTCTATTTCAGGGAAGATGAAGATGGCTATACGCCAGTTCGTGCCGTAACAGCAGGTGACACCATCATTCTTGAAGAGCCTACAGAGCTTGAAGTGAACTGGGGTGGCAACAAGCACGGCTGGCCTTTTGCTGTAGGGCAGGTGTATCCGAAGCCATTTGAGCAGTTTGCAGCCGCATTGCCAGAGCTTGCTAAAGACTTGCAGATTGAGGTGAATGCAATCCGCAATCAGCGGCGTGATAATGTTGCTTTGATTCTCAATCCAGAGAAATATGTAACCCCACACGCCGGAGTAACCCCTGCTCAGCTATCCTTTTCATATCCAGGAAAAGTCGTAAGTGTTGATAATTTAAGTGCTATTCAGTGGCAGACAGTTCCCGACGTTACACAGACAGGGCATAATGAAGAGAGCCGTGCCGAGCAGGATATGGATAGGCTGTTCAGTGAAGGACCAATGCGCCAAGGCGTTGAGGGCAAGCGCAAGGAATCAGCCACAGCCATTCAGATGATGGCGAGCAATGCTTCTGCCAGCACAGGCTTGGACACGGTGATGTTCATGGCAAGCGCCTTGAAGGACATTCACTTCAAGCTGGGTAATGCGATTGCACAGAAAGCACCGGAAGAGGTGTTTAAGATGGCTGCTGATAGCCTTGGTATCGACACTAGCCGCATTGACCCCTACTTGGCAGCAGTTAGTGGCGACTTCATTTACAATGCTTTTGCATCAGCCACGCAGAATGACATTGCCAAGGCATTGGCCAACACATCCAATATCATGGGCATTGTACAGACCGCCTATGGACCGAACGCCAATTACAGGCCGATGCTTGCCGACTTGCTTGAGGTTGCAGGGTATGACCCTGACGTGATTATTCCTAGTCAGCAGGCATTGCAGCAGGGTATGCCAAATACGCCAGAGCAGGATATGGGCGGCGTTCAGCCAGACCCGCAGCCAATACAGCCGCGAAGTGCGTTTCAGGGAGGCGCGGCAATGGCAGAAGGCGGAGGCGGAACAGCCTCCATTCCACAGGCATAAGGAGAAGGGATGATATTACCTAGCAGCAGATTGCGTAAGCATATTCGCGCAGTGACTTCTGATAACGAATACTTGAGAGACCTTGAGAAGCGAGAAGCCTATCTCAATGGCATCATCCAGAGTATTGAAAGCCCATTCGGCGTCATTCTCATTAAGGCATTGGAAGACATTGAGGCCAATGCATATAAGAAGCTTTACACAGCGAGAATGAAAGGCGCTATTGCGCAGGCTAAGGCAGAGATTAAAACAGCCAGCTACATTAAGAATATCCTCATGGGATACATTCATGAGAAAGAAGCATTCAATAATGCAATCGAACAATACAAGGAAATGGAAGAAGGAGTATCTTATGACTGAATTTGACAAACCACATGACTTTGCCTATAACGCCGACCTGCAGACGTTATCAAAGGCAATCATTCAGCTAATTGGCGCAGTGAACACCCTTGAAGAGCGCATAGAGGCTCTTTCTAAGCCGAAACGTGCTGGACGTCCAGCCAAAGATAAAACAGCCAAATAAAGGCTTTCGTGTGTAGGCACGTTAAAAGCTACGCCTGATAAGGAGCGCATCCTTTTCTGCGAGAGAAGAAACTCGAAAACACGGAGGATAGTATGACTACAGAAGCTACGGCTTTGCCAGAATCACCATTTATCGACGAAGCAATCGAAGAGCCTATTGAAGAGCCAATAGACGAAGAGATTGACGAAGAGGAAATGGAAGAACCTGTTGATGACGAGCAGGACATTGACGACGAAGAGCTTGACGACGAAGAGTTGGAAGAGCTTTTAGACGACGATGATGACGAAGAAGATGCTGATGAAGTGCAAACTGTTCCTCATGCTGCCTTACACAAGGAGCGTGAGCGGCGTAAAGAAATCCAAGCTGCTTTGCAGGCATCAACGCAAAGAGAGCAGGAGCTTAATGCCGCTATTGAGAGCTATGAAGGTACAATAGCCAACATTGAGAAGCAGCTTAAAGAGCTTGATTTGGACGATGTAATTAAGCTTGATAGGCCGCAGGCGCTATCTCCTGAAATGCTGGAGATGAAAGCGAAGCAGCAGCAAATTGAGCAGCAGCAGCAGCTTGAGAATGCAACAGCGTCGTTGCGTCAAGAAGCGGCTGGATTGCTTAATGAATATCCAATGATTGATGGTAATTCTGCTGAGCAGGCAGAGGTAATCATTACGAATGCTCTTGCCTCAATCATGCTTGGCGCTGACCCAGAAGATGCGCTGCATCACTCAATGAAGGTTATGAACGATAGCCTCTCAAGCGTTAAGAAGGCAGCTATACGCAAGCGTAAGCCTGTTAAGAAGGCTTCGTCTCAGCGTAGTGTAAAGAGAAAAGCTCCAGCACGGCGCAAGCCTACGGCTGGAAACGTTAGCGGCGTGTTTAATGACATTGCTGGAAATCACTTGCAGAAAAGCCCCTTTGAATAGGGCAAGGAGAATAACATGGCAGTATTGCAAACATATCAGTCGGTAGGCAACCGCGAGGATTGACGTAGTCACGTATTGACTTTCCTGATTGCCGAGATCATAGTTGATGGATGATATGCTCTCACTGTAATCAGGATTTAGATGTTGAACAATTCTACCTTCGCAAGGATACAGGCAAGCGAAGGAGCATGTGCAAGAAATGCGTAATGCAAAGGAACAAGCTCAATAGAGCAAAAAAACCAGAGCAATATGCAGCCGCAGATAGGAAAAGGTATGCTCGAAACCCTGAGCCTCAACTTAAGCGATGTAGAGAGCGCTATAGAAGAGACCCAGAGAAGAAGCTGGCAAGCAATAAGCGCGTGTATGAGAATGACAAAGAGAAAGCATTTTCATATGCACGTAAATATAGAGAGGCCAGAAAAAGAGCTACCCCTAAATGGGCAGATAAAAAAGCCATCAAGATGTTTTATGAGAACAGACCTGATGGCTATGAAGTTGATCATATATATCCAATCCAAGGACGTACGGTTTGCGGATTACATGTTTTGAACAATCTTCAATATCTGACCAAGCAACAGAATTGCGCTAAGTTCAATTATCAAGTTGATATGGATTAAGTCCTCGATAAACCCCGTGAATTGCTGGGAACCCCTTAGAGCCTTATTCGCTACAACGTAGCTGGCAACAGCAAGCGTGAATGCTTGAAAAGAATAAGGATTGGGCAATCAGCAGCCAAGCAGCCTAGGGATGGGTTGAAGGTTCAACGACTAACGCATGGAGTCTAGAACAGACGGTAAAGCGACACGAGTGCGGGGCATGCCTTTGCAAGGCATGATGATATAGTCTAAGCTCTGGCGAAATCCAGAGAAGTGAGGGATAAAGAGCCTTCATGTTAATATACTTGTTAATTCCGATTATCACGATGATTTCACCAACGGACGCTCCGTTGACTTCATCCATTCAAACCAAGAAAGCCACAGGCACAAACCATGAGTGGCTCACCGATGCTCTTGCCTCCCCCACGCTGAATGCGCAGGTTGAAGGTAGCGACGCAACCTTTGGCACGCTCACTCCGCGTGTTCGTGTTGGCAACTACATTCAGAACATTCGTAAGACTGGTCAGATTTCTGACAACCAAGAGGCTGTTCTGAAAGCAGGCGTTAAGTCTGAATATGCTTATCAGCTTGAGAAGGCCACTAAGGAAATCGCCCTCGACACTGAGCGCGCATTCATTCAGGGCTCTAAGAGCGTTGGTAATTCACCATCCGCACAGATGATGGGCGGCATCTTCCACTTCCTGAACACCAACCGCACTGACGCTGTTGCTCCTAACACTGGTGCTGCAACTGCAGCCACCGCTACCACAATCACCGTAGCTGCTGGTCATGGTGCTGTTGCCAATCAGTCTTACGTGTACATCCTGCCGAAAGACGCCACTGGCGCAGATCAGGTTGGTGGCGGTCAGTATCGCCTTGTAACTGGCGTTGCTACCAATACCCTCACTGTTGCAGCTTGGGACGTTGTTCCGGCAGCTACAGTCCTGTATGCTGTATATGCTGTTCCGGCAGCATTGTCAGAGACCACCATCAATGATGCTTTTGAGGCATGCTACAATCAGGGCGGTTCTCCAGACACCGTTCATGCTCCGACAAAGCAGAAACGTGCTATCTCTGGCTTCGCTTCTAACATCCGCCGCCTGACTGCTGACGCGCAGGCACTCACAAACTCCATCGACATTTATGAGAGTGACTTCGGTCGCCATGCGGTTAAGACCAATCGCTGGATGCCTGCAGGCTCTCTTGCTGTCTTGGAGAGCGGTCAGTTTGCAGCCGCTTATCTGCGCCCTGTTCGCGCAGAAGAGCTTGCCCGTCTGGGCTCCAGTCGCAGGTTCATGATTGAATCTGCGGTTACGCTGGAAGCACGCGCTGAAAACTCTTCAGCTCTTTTGTTAGGGTTGGCATAAGGTAAAGGGGAGAGGGTGTAAAAGCCCTCTCTTCGCCTTTTTATCGCAGCATGGGGCTATGCCCTATGTTGCTATAAGAAAGCGATTCAGGAGCCTTTGATGGAGATTAGAAAAGGAATTGTCTGCGGTGCTAATGGTGAGATTGTTCTCAACATTGAAGAGGATAACACAGGCATAGCTCGCTTGAATAATGAAATTCGCGAAAAGACAAATGGCTTTTCCGAAGATAGAAGTCGCAGAATGAACGTGAGCGTTCCTGTTCAGTTATATAATTATTGGGCTAGGATGCTTGGTGAAGAATGTTGGCTCGACAAGAATTTCTTACGCAGCTTTATTCGTGAGCATCCTGAATACTCAACGGTTAAGGCCAATTCTATATAGGAGGCGCGTATGCCGTCTGACAATGCGTTAAACTTGGTTAATCGCGTTCTGCGCACAACAGGCGACTATCAGCCACTATCAACCGTCGTAAACTCCCCTGCTGGCATTGCAGAGCGAATCATTGATTATCTCAATCTTGTTGTTGAGGATTTGGATAGAAAGATTGATTGGCCTGTTCTTTATAGCTCATTTATAGGCACTGGCGATGGAGCTATGACTGTATTTATGTCATCCGGCATTCCCTCCAGCGTCAATTCTGCAATTTCATGCACTATTGACAGGCATGTAGCCACGGAGATCAGTCGCAAAGCGCTGCTTGAGAAGAGAGCGCAATTCCCTACGGCGCATGGCGAGTATTACTTCTATAGAATGGCTGGGGTTAACAATGAGCTTGGCGTTGATATTTATCCCGCCCCTGCAAACGGCTCTCAGGTTATTGTCGCCTCAACACAGAGGCCGACAAGGTTTACCGTTGATGACAATAGCACGACAGAGATTGCTGCAGATGACCTGCTCGTCCTCGGCGCCCTTGGTCATCTTGATGCCTATGATGGTGTTGAGCGCGGTTACTTCCAGTTGTATGAAGCGGAAAAGAATCGCATGTGGACTTACATGAATAGTAATTCTCAATACCGCGTTGAACCTGAGAGCTATCGCTAATGGCGTTAATTCCAATCCGTCGCAGCGTCCCTGTAAAGGGGATGAATACAACTGTGCCTCCTAGAGAGCTTACAGAGGAATATGCTGTAGCCCTTGAAAATATCTGGTATGACAATGGGGTTACACTGCGACGCAGGCCATGTCAAAAAGGCATTTCAAATTACAGCCTTACTGCAAAGGATATTTTTGAATACTCATACAGAGGCACGACGGAGCTATTCGCAAAAGATGCTGCTGGCGCAATCAGCAAGATAACGCCAACGTCCTCAGCACCGCAGGGGCAAACGTTCGCTGGCGAATCATCATCTGCAATGCTTAAAAACTACATGGTAATTGGTGATGGTGTAGCTAATGCCATGAAGTATAATGGCACAACATGGAGTGCCATATCTAAGCCTCCAGCGCCAGTTGGCAATGCTGCTATTGGAAGCATATTCCATCCGCATAAAGGCCGCTTATATGCGGCTGGCAATCCATCATTTCCTCTCACTATATTCGTGTCTGACACAATCGGCACTACGGCAGCAGTCAGTGGCGCTGATTATTGGGACCAAGGTCCTGCGGGTACTGCAGGTGAACGCGGCTATTTGATTGATTGCTCTGGCGATGTGGAGGGCGACAAGATAACAGGGCTTGCTACACATAGAGGCATGCTCATTGTATTTTGCAGCCGAAACATTCTTGTCTATAACATTGATGAATCTAATGGATATAATTCATATCTATACAAGGTAGTTCATGGTGAGGGATGTGTCGCCCACAAGAGTATTCAGGCAGTAGGCGAAGATATTATATTCCTTTCACAGAACGGATTTAAGAAACTCCAAACTTCTTTTGTTCAGGGTGATTCTCAGGTTAATGATGCTTCGCAACCCATTAGCTCAGATGTGCGTGCGCAGATTCTAAATGGGGCTCCACTCTCCTCCATTCGCAGTACATATAATCAGCGGCTTGGCCTATACTTGTGTCACATTGACGGTATTGTATGGGCTTATCAGGTTATGTTTGATGGTTGGTTTAAGTGGACTGGCATGAATGGGTGCATGTTCACCGACAGCAACATTACAACATACACAGCTAACCCAACAACCAGCGCAGCCTTGTGTTCGCTAGACCATAAAGCGTATCAGGATACGCTTACGGTTGGAGGTGCTGGCACTGCTATCAAGATGATATGGACGCCAGCCCCATTTAAGGCGCAGGTTGAGCATAAGCCACGATGGCGCAGGTTTGAGCTCATTTATGAGAGCCAAGGCAATGACAGCATTGGAATTGATTACTATTACGACCTAGACGTATCGGTTATGAATAGCGGCATTTATCAGCTTTCTCCAACAGGGGTGTTGCCTAATGCCTTGAAAAGCGGAAGGTTTGAGCTTCCCATAGTCGGTCGAAGTGAGCTCATAAGCTTTGACGTCTGGAACGATAGTAATAGCGATTTCAGAATGAAGATTGTGGAAGTGTATATTATTGACGGAGGAATGAGATAATGGGCGGATTTGGAGGGTTCTTTAGTCACCCGTTAAAAACAGTGTCGAATGCCGTAGGGAACTCGCTCCAGACGGTGGCATCGCTACCTATAAACATTTTGCATGGGGCAAATATCATCTCAGATAAGAATGCCGCAGCAGCAAAAGCATTGGCAAAAGGGATTCCGCAAACTGCAATTAGAACATTTGGCGCTCCTGTATATGCTTTAAAAAACCCAAAGGGATTTATTCACAACCCATCAACATCACTTGTTGACCCATCATTTAGAAACACAAGCGCTTATAGAAACATCTATAGGCCAGCCGTTAAGACTGGCTCTGCCGCTGTAGCTGGGTATGCAACTGGCGGCCCTATTGGTGCTATTATTGGAGCGGGCGCAGGCATTGCAGGAGGCAGCCTTAACAATAAGGGATATCAGCCGCTTCAAGATGCCGTTGCTCCGGCTATTGCTGGATATGCTGCTGGCTCTAGCGATGCAGGCAGCGCATTTAACGGCACATTTAACAGCGCGATGAATCAGGGGATGGGTGTAGGCACAGCATTGAAGCAAGGCGGGCTTGCAGCAGTTGATTCATTCACTGCCCCGTCATTTGGACAGATTGCAGCGAGCAATGGATTTGGATGGGCTGACGGGCTTCAAGCTGCAGGACTTGGCATGCAGTTTTTTGGAAATAGAGCAGGAGCAGGAGGAGGACAGCAGCCATCTGCAGGCGGAACATTTACAGGTGGAGGCGTGGCTCCTGCAGCACTAATTGCACCAGCGCAGCCAACTGGCGGCGGAATGAATCAAGCCGCAAATCAGCAACAGGCTGCAGACGCAGCAGGATTATTTAAGAGCTTACAGCAAGGCGTTAAGCCGCTTAACGCATAAGGAGGACACATGAACTTTCAGGCATTCGCCCCGCTAATCGGGGCAGGACTAGGCGCACTGATGGGGAGACACTTCACTCCTCATTATCAGCCTCATGCTCCTGTAAGCGCTGCTGCACTTGATGCGGCAACAATTCCAGCATTACAGCGTCAGGCTAATGCTCAGCTCGCTGCATATAATGGACGCATGGGAGCAAAAGGTGGAATTAACTCTGCTGATATGTTTAATCGCGCCAATCTAATGTATCAGAACGGGCAGAGAGCCGCAGAGCAGAGAGCAAGGGACATGATTGCGGCTAACCAGTCATACAACAACTACATCGACAGCATGAATAAAGTGCGGCAGCAGGGATTCTCAAATCTTCTAGCTGGAGGCATTGCAGGGGCGAAGCTTGGAGGCATGTTTAACCAGCAGCCTTCTGAGGCTGATAAATTGCTGCAACTGTACAAGCTGCAGCTACAGGGGAATAAATAATGCCTAGCGACCTCCAGCCGCTCTTAGGCGCTATTGACGGCTATCAGGCGCAACTTGAACAGAAGAAGCTGCAAGACTTGCAGGCTGTTCAAGGAATGTATCAGCTCCAACAGCAACAAAAACAGCAGGCTGAGCATGAAGCTGCGCTTGCACAGCAGGATGCGCTTAACAAGCAGCTTCTTGAAAAGAACAGGCTTGCCATTGAAGCCGCGAAGCGCAAGCCAAAGAAAGAGAAGCTTCAAATCGAAAGGAAGGCAAGGGCTGCAAGGGCTCGTGGCAAGCTTCGGCATAGCATGCTTAGCAAGCTTGGATTGCAGGCTGACTTCACAGATGAAGAGCTTGGGAACATGGATGCCAGCGAGTTCAAAACATATGTGAGCACATTCAAAGTGAAGAAGCCCCATGTTTCTTCATGGATGTATGATGAAAATAGCGGCACATATGTTGGTATAGGAGATGACGGAAGCGTTGTTTCACATCTACCAAAAGGGCTTTCTCCGAGAGCACCAAAAGCGAAGAGGCCAACAGTTAAAGCCATTGACGCCAGATCAACGAAGGCAGAGACAGCGCTTACGCAATCCTATGTGCAAGACCATGCTGACGAGCTTGGCATACCAAGCAATGACGTCCCATTTTTTGGAGTGAGTGACAATGATGTTAATGCAGCAATCGCCTCAAAGACAGCAGAGCTTGCAGTAAGAGCTAAGACAATTCAGCAGATGGCTGCCGCACAAGGCGTACAGGTTCCGTATGAAGAGGCATTGCAAGCTGCGGCACACGACCAGACAAGCTATAACCCTGCAGACGTTAAACAGCAGGCGTATCAAGATGCGGTTGCCCAGAAGCGTGCTGCTGCGGCTCAGCTTGCAGCTCAATTAAGAGCACAGCAGAATGTCCAATAACATTCCGACAGATGAGCAGATAGCGGGCATGAGCGAAGCTGAGCTGGATAGGTTTCTCCAGCTTGCTCAGCCGCCACAAACTGCTCCGCTTCCAGCTATTCCTGACAATCAGCAATTAGCCGCACAGGCGTTGCCTGTAGAGCCACAGAATCCTCAAGAACAGCCTTTGGAGGCAGCTCCCTTACCAACCCCTTCAAGTCAACCCAAAGCTCCTCAAAACGCCATTCCCTCCGATGAAGAAATAGCTAATATGAGCGAGGCAGAGCTGGACTCTTTTCTCAATAAGGCTCAACAACAGCCTTCAAGCAACGACACAAACGCTCAAGGCGACACCATCTATCATCCATTTGGCATCCCCTTCAATCTTATGGCTGGCATTCGTACGGCTTTTGGGACGCCAGCAGAGATTGCTGCGCTTATAGGCAAGGTGTTAGCCGATAAGGACTTCATGCTAAAAGATGCTGCTGATAGATACATTCAGGATATGGCTGGCGAGACAGATCAGGATATTATCGAGCAGAACTACAATGAGGCATTTGCCTTAACGAAGGATGATACGGAAAGGCAGATATTGGACGTTGGGCATATTGCTTCACAGTTTGCAGGAACGCCTGTTGCTGGAGCTACAAAGGGAAGCGTTCGCATTGCTATGACATTAGACAGGCTTGGCAGTCTTGTCCCCGAGACGGTTAAATACGTCACAGGAAAAGGTCTTGAGCATGTAGGGAAGGTTGTGGATGTTGGCATGAAGCCAATCTCTGCTACGGCCAATGCTCTGGAGACTGGTGCGAAGGTGGTAGCCAAGGCGCCTGTACAAGCCACAAAAGCCACGTTTAATGCTGCTGATAGAATCACTGGCGGAAAGCTAAAAGACATTGCTTCAAAGGCTGTTGATGGCGCCAAGGATATTGGAACAACCATAGGTGGCAAGGCAGTCACAAAGGTTGCCAACATAGGCGTGCCAGCAGCGAGGAAGCTTGCCACACTTGCAGGAGACTACACGGGTGAAGGCGCAGCAGTGGGCTCTAAGGTGCATAGCTATGAGCAGGGCGTTATGCTGGCAACAGGCAAATACATAAACAAATTGAATGAAATTGTTGAGCCATTGCTTAAACGTCATTTGATTGGCAAAACGATGCCGGAAGAGGTGAGCGTAAGCATTCAGCATAAGGTGAGGAACGGCATTGTCGATGCTGAAAGCGCTCCTTTTATTAAGCTGCTGAATGAGTTTGGAGACTATTTACACAACAGGGGCCTCATAAAGAACAAGGTTAAGAATTGGTTTCCTCGCGTGTATGACGTAGCCGCCATGAAGCACCCTGAAATACGTCAGGAGTGGATGAACACGCTCACTAAGTATGGACACACACCAGAAGAAGCGCGGGCATTATATGACAGTATTTTGAAGCGCGATGGCATTCTTGTTGATGCTGACACGGATTTAGCCAGAGAGCTGGACGGTAGGAAGGTGCGTGAACACGGCTCCTTAAATAGCCGCAGGGTAAAAGTTCCTGACAGCGCTCTTGCTCCATTCTTGAAGGATGACACAAACATTTACGACACGCTTCACACATACATGCGTCGCTCTATTCAGTATGCAGAATATGCTAGGCGCTTTGGAGCGAACAATGAAAAGCTGAACGCTATAGTGCGTGAGATTGACCTGCAGAAGCGCAGAGCTGCTGAAATGCCTCAGCTATTTGAATTGTGGAGTAAAGCGAAGTCTCGACTTGACGCAGCCCATAGAGCTAGGGATAAGGCAGAAATTAAGCGCATGGAAAACAAGGTGCTGCATATTGAGCGTAAGCTCTCCGTTGACAGCAATAGAAGAGACCTCAAGGCACAAAAGGCGCAGCTAAGGGATGCTATTGCTAGAGCAGCCAAGGAAGGCGATGACGTAACAGTGACCTCCTTGAAGGAACAGCTAAGGGATATGAACAAGGTTGTTCCTGACACCGGAGGCATCACACAGAATGAATATGATGCTATTTATGGGCTAGCTGATGCATTGCTTATGAAGTATAAGCCATTGTCTGATACAGCAAGTGGGCGTGTTGCCTTTGCTGCGAACAGACTGGCCGTTCCCACCATTCATGTGCTCACCCTTCCGTTGGCTACATTAAGCTCTATTTCAGAGCCAGCAACTTGGATGCTTCGCGCTGCAGCTAGGCCAACGTCTTCACTGCATGGATTCAAAGGAATCATTCGCAATATGACCCATTCAGTGCCTAGAGCTGTTGGATTTAAGAAGATTCCGAAGCATGAGGCAGAGAGAAGTATTGACGAACTAGGGCTTGGCATTGATAGCGCCATTATGGATTTACAATCTCAGCTTAGTGAGAATCGCGTGTTCAATTACATGCACAAGATTGACAACAAGTTCTTTAAGCTGAACTTCCTTCACCAATGGACTAGAGCCATGATGATAGGGGCGAATGAAACTGCCAGAGCAATGATTAAGGGGCATCTTAAAGACATTGCAGCCAATCGTGGGAATGTTGAGCTTTACAAGAAGGACTTGGCAGAGCTTGGCATTCCTTATGAGAAAGGGCTTCTATGGCTTAAGAACGGCATGAAGCGCGATGACCCGCTATATGAAGCATACATTCAGAAGGGGCAGCTTAAGTTTGTGCTTGATAGTGTAATCATGCCAAGGGCAAGCCAGCTACCGCTATATCACAGTAATCCTAGATTTAAGCTGTTTGTTACGCTGCGCTCATTCCCAACACAGTTTGGCAACACTGTGCTGCCTCGAATGATTAAGAAGATGCTTGGCAAAGACGCCTCCAAAACAGAGCGCATTGCAGCCACCAATGCTTTTATTATTTCCACATTGCTTGGCATTCTTAGCACACGTCTTAGCGATGAAGTGCGCTATGGCGGCATAGCTCCTAACAGAAAGAACAACACAACAATGGACTGGGTTACGCTTGGAGTTGACAGGTTTGGTGGTTTCGGCTTATTTTCCGTTGGTCGGGATGCT
>Ga0256829_1000743_pt1 | contig 30114 bp, 17 predicted proteins | sample 131447metaG_FD_185979 | JGI IMG/M metagenome (GOLD analysis project Ga0256829, IMG submission 185979) | Hydrothermal vent microbial communities from Lau Basin, Pacific Ocean - 131-447 | ecosystem: Environmental > Aquatic > Marine > Hydrothermal vents | place: Pacific Ocean: Lau Basin | collected... | reverse complement strand
ATGTTTCATTGTTCTTGGTTAGCTTATCTGATTAGAAATAACGTGGTGATCTTGATACTTTTCTTGGTAGATTAATATCAAAGTTGATAAATATCTCATGGGATGAGTTAGTTACAACATCTAATTGTGAGTTAACACTATCATATGCATAACCGATTCTTAAGTTTGGTGCTACTAAAAAGTTAACCATACCACTAAACGAATCGTCTAAACGGTAACCTGCGCCTACCTCTACAAAATCATACATAAATAGATTTAGGTTAACATCGTAAGTCACTGGTGAGCTAAACGCTAGCTTTGTCATTACATGTGGCTTTAACTTAAAGTTCTCTGATAAGTCAAAAACATATCCTGCAGCTAAAAATGCGTGTTGGGTCTCTGACCCTATTTTAAACCCATTAGCATCTAAGTGTACAGATTCTAAAATATTTGGCATCGATGCAGAAATGTAATATTTGTTTGGCTTATAAAAATATAAACCTGCTCCTATATTTGGTGTGACTTCATTGATGTTTTCTGAATAGAAAGGATCGTTTGGATCTAATACTTCTACTGAGGTTAGTCCAATGTCATGAAAAGTAGCTCCTGCTTTTAAACCAAATGCTAACTTAGTCTCTGTTCCTACTGGTAAGGTATATGAGAAATCTACATACGCATTAGTCTCGTTTACTGGTCCTACTTCGTCACTAATTAAAGATAGTCCTAATCCAACACGCTTACCTACTGGCGAGTGTATGGTTAAGGTTCCTGTTGATGGTGCTCCTTCTAAACCTACCCATTGGCTTCTGTAAAGTGCGCCTATTGAAACACCTTCGTATGAACCAGCGTAAGCTGGATTGACCACATTCATGTTATACATGTATTGTGTGTATTGTGGATCTTGCTGCGCTTGTGCTTGCAATGCAAAGAGCAAAGCGAATAGGATATATATTTTTTTCATTATATCTGTATTGGTTGTATGATTAGTTTATTATCTGTTTATGTATACCCAAGCGGCTTTTTGTTTGCTTCCTTGATATTTCATGACAAAGTAATATGTCCCTACTGGTAACTCTTCTCCGTCATTTGATTGACCATGCCACTCATTGCTGTAAGAATCTTTAGAGTATACTAACGTACCATAACGGTTATAAATCTCTAAGCGTTGTACATCAAAACTACTTAAGTCAAAGTTATCGTTAAACCCATCATTATTTGGCGATATACCTTGTGGGATAACACAACTCTCTAACTCAAAAACATCTACCGTTGCTGTGTTTGAACATCCTGTATCATTAAAAGTAACCTCAATGGTATAAGTACCTTCTGTTAATACGGTATCTAAATCTAAGCTGTTCTCGCCTAGTATAATATTATCATTTTGGTCATACCATACAATACTTACCTCGTTAGACATGTAATTATCCGGTATCGCTGTTACTGTTATAGGTGTTGTAGCGTTTGGACATACCTCGTAAATTACATCTGTGTCAAAACTTGTTTCTGGTTGAATACCAAAGAATAAGTCAAATGTAGTTGTTTCAAAACAACCATCTGCATTTTCAGCTCTTACGTAAATTGTCGTAGCGCTTGATGCATAATTGGTAATGTTTGTTATTGCATTTGTACTTGTATCTGCATCTGTTTGGTCTAAATAGTAGCTAAAAGTTAACCCTTCTTGACCATTTGCTAATAAGGTTTCATTTGCTGTTAAGTCATAATCTGCTATACCGTCGTCATTATTATCACATCCTAATATGTCTTCAGGTGTTCCTAATACAGGTTTTGGAGCTAAATCAATATTAAAAGTTTCAACTTTATAACATCCAGTAATATCATTAGTTAATCTAACAAAAATCACTGCTGGTCCAGAAGTATAACTTGTCGGGTTTGTAATAATATTAGTTTGATCTATTGCATCTTGTTCTGTCTCATAATAATCAACAGTAATATCTGTTTGAGTACCTAAAATAATAGATTCGTTTTCAGTTAAATCAAAGGTTGTTATTCCTGTGTTGTCAGTATCACAAGCTGTAATAGTTGGAATGTCACCTACCTCTACTTCAGGGTTAGGGAAAAATTCAACTACAATATCATCAGAATAGAAACACGCAGTACTAACACCAGCAAAAGTGATATCTACTTGGTAAACTCCGTCTTCTGTTACAGTTAAAGATGTACCGTTTTCTCCAGGTATTGGCTCTGTTATTCCGTTATCAACAGTATACCATGTAATAGTAGCGTTAGTTGGAGGTGCAATACCTAAATCTAAAACAACATCGTCACCTTCACATGATGCGGTTCCATCACTAATTAATATATCATTACCTAAATCTATTGTACCAATATCAAAACTACTTGCTTCTAAAAATACTGCAGAATCATAAGCAGTATCACCATCATCAGCAATTACTAATTTAATATGATAAGGATTATTAGGGATAACTGTAGAAGACGCTGTTAAAGGGACAGTTCTTCCTCTAAAGTCAATCGGACTTGCAATCGGGTTAGAACCTACTCCAGGATAATCAAAAACGTCAGAATAAAAATCGAAAAGAGCAGGATTAGATGATGCACAACCACCATTATATGCATTATCTCTAATAGTTAACACAGAGACTGGTGTAGTTGTGCCAGGTACTACAGCTAAATTAGTAGTTACTCCAGTAGTTAAATCGGTTAATAAGAAAACAAATGCATCAGAAAAACTACATTGGAAAGTACCATATTCTTCCGAAGCAAAGATGAAGTTAAATGACATTTGATCAATTAAAGGAGTAAAATCAAACTCTAAAACAGAAGCATTATTTGTAGTACCTTCATTAATAACAGCTTCTAAATCTGCATCACCTGGCCATCCAAATCCGCCACCACTTTGAGTTCCTGTTTCAGGTCCAGGTACATCATTTATGTTTCCTGTACTTAAAACTATTCCGCTTTGGAAAGGGAATGAAGATCCATTTCCATCAAAATATCCTATACCATTATCTGTTCCAAAATCAGCACCAGAAGACCAAGTAACATTATTTACAATAGCACAAGGAGAATTAACTAAAACGTCTGTAACTAACTCAGGTACTGTGTATTGAGTGTCATTTGTTGTTATTGGTGGAGGAATTGTAAATACACATAAATCAAAACTCACATCTTGAAAAGCTATATCACTATCTGTATAAATTCTTATGTAATAAGTGGTGCCTACAGTTAATCCATTAGCAATACTAGAATTACCTGTTTCGCAATATAGATTAGTAAGGTTATTACAATCTGTACCTTCAAATAATCCGTGGTTTAAGTTTGTAGTATCTCCAACAATGTTAGTGATATCAATACCATGATCTGTAGCTGTAGCTGTAAACTGGAACCAAACATCATCATTTGTTGTACCTGGGCAAGTGTTAACTTGTGAAGATGTTGTAGCTCCGTAAAGCGAAGCGCTAGTTATATTTGTACAGTTTTCATCAGGGTTAGGTGTTACAACTATTGCGTTTGAACACTCATCATTTGCAGGTGGACAAACAGGTACATTTAATGTAGCACTAGTTACAACACAATTATTATCATCCGTATTTGCAACAGTTACAATAACATCAGTATCTAAAGGATAAGGACCAATTTGAGTTGTGCCTGTACCAGAAACCACAATAGGAGTACTACCTTGGTTGTCTGTTATTGTTAGAGAGTTAGAATCTCCTGCATCTGTCACGTTAACATCAACAAAAAACTGATTATTACCATTTGAGCAATCTGTAATTGTCGTAAAGTCTACTGTTTGATAAATACAAGTAGCACAACTTACCGTTACATCAATAGATGTATAACCTTGTGACCCACAATCGAAAATCCCATCAGACTGTACCTGAAATGAAATTGAAGAACCAGTAGATTGATACTGGATACCACTTAAATCACCTCCGTTGCCATAAGGTGTTGCTGCATTTAAATCTGTTGTTCCGTCAGAGTCTAAAACTACTAGTTCGTCCCAGTTCTGTTCTACTTGACCAGCATTAAACGTTATGTTTAATGGTGTTGTACCGTCTGCACTTGTAAATGTGAATACATTAGTATCATTACTTTCATAACAATAAGTTAGTGTTTGTGGTCCACCATTAACACAATCTAATACAAAATTGGTTTGTACTGGTGTTGTGAAAAAAATTGGTCCTGCCCATACACTAGTATCTGCACCACAAATTGCTTGTACATATACTTCATAATCTGTTTGAGGTGTTAGTGCTGATTCTGAAACTGTTGTTGTTCCAACTGTTGTTCCTGAAGTTGGTGTTCCTGTTCCTGCTGGTTGTACTACATAGTTCCATTGTGTTTCTGATCCACTTGGTGTCCAAGAAATATCTGCTGAAGTTGCTGTAATATTCGAAGCTGTTAAGTTTGTTGGTGCAATACAGAACGTTCCACAAGTTTCTACTTGTATTTGATCAATAGCGATATCACCTTCAAATCCTGTTCCTGCGCCTCCGTAGCTAAATTCTACATAAATTACTTGTCCTAAATAAGCATCTAAGTTTATACCTATTGGTACCCATGCTTCTGTAGCGTCTGTTTGGTAGTCTCCTATCCAAGTGTATTCTGTTGTGAATGGTCCTGTTGGAGATGTAGACACACCTACATTTAAAGTTCCTATATCATCACCAAATGCATGCATATAAAATGATAACTCTGCACCATCTACCGCTGGTGTTAAATCTATTGCTGGTGAAATGGCTGAGGCTATATCTGAAGCACTACCAGATGCTTCATATTCTAAGTGCGCTCCTGCATTACCATCCCATGTTACGTTTGGTCCCGTTCCAAATGAATTTCCGTTTTCTGTTGTAATACGCCAATTTCCATTAGAACCATCAAAACCTGTTCCTGTCCATCCTGCTGGTGCTGTTCCTGAAGTTGCTCCAAAAGTTTCTGTAAACACAAAAGTAGATCCTCCAGAAGAACATGTTACACCTAATGGTGGTGGCGGTGGTGTGTTTAATGTTGTAAAGTTTATTGGTCCTGCCCAAACACTTGTACCGTTACCACAATCTGCTAATACATAAGCTTCATAAGCAGTACTCGAGTTTAATAATGTTGCAGTATATGGGTTTGTTGTTACAGCTGTTCCTGCTCCTGTTGGCACGCCTGTTCCTGCTGGTTGTACAACTACTTCCCAAGCTGTTTCTCCATTGTTAGCTGTCCAAGAAATATCTGCTGTAGTATCTGTAACATTTGCTACTGCTAATCCTGTTGGAGCTACACAAAAGTTACCACAAGTTTCTACTCTTACTTGGTCTATAGCCATATCGCCTTCCCAAGTCTCTCCTGTTCCTACATAACTAAATTCTATATAAATAACTTGACCTAGGTAAGCGTCTAAGTTTATACCTATTGGTACCCATGCTTCAGAAGCAGAGGTTTGATAATCTCCTATCCAAGTATATTCTGTTGTAAATGGTCCTGTTGCAGACGTAGATACACCCACGTTTAAAGTTCCTATGTTTGAACCAAACGCATGCATATAAAAGGATAACTCTGCACCGTCTACTGCAGTTGATAAATCAATTGCTGGTGTAATTGCTGAAGCCACATTAGTAGTATTACCTGAAGCTTCATATTCTAAATGTGTTCCTGCGTTACCATCCCATGTAACATCTGGACCAGTTCCTGAAGAGTTTGCACTTACGCCTGTAATATCCCAGTTACCATTACTATCTGCAAAAGTTGTTCCTGTCCATCCTGATGGTACATAGTTTGTATCATTTCCAAAATCTTCTGTAAAGATAAATGTTGATGTTCCACTAGAACATGTTACACCTACTGGTGCTGGTGGTGGTGTGTTAAACGTTGTGAAGTTTACTGGTCCTACCCAGTTACTAAACCCATCAGTATCACAATCAGCTCTTACATAAACTTCATAAGCTGTACTTGGTGTTAAACCACTTGCTGGATAAGGGTTGTTAGTTGATGTTGTTGTACCATCTGTTGTTGGCTCTCCTGTTCCTGCTGGTTGTATCCAGATTTGCCATTCAGTCTCTGATCCGCCTGCTAACCATGTTATATCTGCAGTGGTATCTCCTGTTGTGACAGCAGTTATACCTGTTACGTCTGGACATGCTGGTGGCATTTGAGAATATAGTGTTGGAGAACTAAAACACATTCCCCATCCCCAAATTCCTCCATCATCATAAAAGAGACGGTATTTGAAACCAGATAACTGTGTTGCTGTAAAACCAGCTATGTTTAATTGGTCTGTAGTGTAAGCCTCAGATGTTCCTGCACAAAAATCATTTGTTGGTGGTGTAGTTGTATCTGCTTGAATTGGTGATCCCCATGGATTCCATGTTCCTGCATCTGCATCCCAATATTCAACTCCGATAGCATCAGAACTTATCCAGTTGAAAACATAATCTGTGTCAACAAATAGCCAAGTTTCGCCTGCACTAAATGCTGCTGTTAAATCAATTACTGGTGATTCTGCTTGTATGGCATCTGTGCTACCACTACCTGCATCATCATCATCAAAAGCAAAATTTGCTGTTGTAGTTGGGTCTGCTTCAAAAGCAGCTGGATCTGTATTGTAAGTACCTGTTACAGTCCAGTTAGTATTTGGCCAGTTTGCTGGCTGATTGATTACCTGAGCTTGAACAATAATACTAAATAATAGTAAAATTAGTAGAGTAATTTTTTTCATAGGTATGAAATGATTGTGTTAGTTTAATTTATATGATAAACATCCCAAAATTTCATTTGGAATCTTAAAGGTATATTTTTTTATGAGACTATCTAAATTCAGATAGATATAATGCTCTTTTTTTCGTTGAAATGTTGGTGTTTTGTTAAAAACAGTGTTTAATTTTCTATATTTTTTCTATTTTATTGAGAAATTTCTATGGTTTTTTTGATTTCGTTGCCGAATTCGTCGGTGACTGAAATTGTATATTTACCTTCTTTTGGTCGTATAGACATGTTGTGGATTGTAGTTGTTTCACCTAAAAAAATATGGTCTAAATACCAATATAATTTAGTGTTTGGTTTAGAGTGTGTAACTTTTAAAATCAGATCGTTAGTTTTTTCATTGAAATCTTTAGGTAGAAAAATCTTTTTGATATCTTTAGGATAGATAAATTCCATTGTTTCTTTTTTAGAATTAATGCAATCCTCTCTAAAAGCGGGTAAGGGTTTGTAAAATGGATGTTTGTCTTTATAGTAGTAAGCCATTAAAGGAGGTAAAATAAACCAAGATGTGTTTTTAATATCGTTTATATTTTCGCAAGAAGAATTTACTTGGAAACTCTCAGTTTTATCTAAATGTATTAATTTATGATAGGGACAAGCTTTAGTTTTTAAGCCACTTTTTTGTATATATTTTTCATCTACATTATTACAATTTACAGACGCTCTATAACCACTAGTTAAGCATATCTTTACCTTTTCCATTTCATCAAAAGGTTTTTGAAACCATTGACTATTAGGTAATAAATCAAACACATCAAAAAGTATTGGTGCAGCTGTTTGTACACCAACTAAGCCAGGTCTTCCTTCTCCATCTGCATTACCAACCCAAACACCAACTACATAATCTTTTGTAGTACCTATAGCCCATGCGTCTCTAAAACCATAGCTAGTTCCTGTTTTCCAAGCAATTTGTTTAGAATTATCAAAAAATTCCCAATTATCATCGCCTTCAGGTCTATTTACTTCTTTTAAACTTTCATAAGTTAGGTAGATTGAAGCGGCATCAAAAAGAGTTTTTTCATTCGATTTTTTACCGAAGTCAATTTCTTCATTTTCAAAAAAAGTTGGTTCGCAAAACTCATTACTAAAATATTCGCTTGAAGTTTCGTTAAAATGATTAATGGTTGAAGAAAACGCCGCATAACTTTTACATAAATCCCAAAGGTTACTTTCTGCTCCACCAAGAACCAAAGATAATCCGTAGTGATTGGCATTAAACCTGATATCTTTAAGGTTAAGATTTTTTAAATAATAATGAAATCTGTCCAAGCCAAAATCTTGTAACATTCTAACAGCAGGAACGTTTAAAGATCTTGATAAAGCTCGTTTTGCTGGTACAGCACCATCAAACTCTTTATTGAAATTCTCTGGTGAATAATCGCCAAATTGTGTTGGTACATCTGCAACTAAAGTATTTGGTAAAATATCACCAGCGTCTAGCATTGCAGCATATAAAAAAGGTTTTAAAATACTACCTGTGCTACGAGGTTTGTTTATAATATCTACACTGTTTTGATGATTTTTATCGGTTGGAGCATTACCTACATAGGTTAAAACTTTTCTAGTTTTTACATCCAAAATAAGGACTGAAATATTATAAATTTCATTTTGTTTTAATGTGTTATAATGGTTAAAAACAATAGAGTTAGTTTGCTGTTGAAGTTTTTTATCAATAGTAGTTGTAATACGTTGACCTTTATTGTTTTTTGCTATAGTTTGCAGTAAATGCGGAGCAATTTGTGGTAATGGATAAGGTTTTTGAGGTAGTCCTTCGGAGATTGATAGTCTGTAAGTTAGACTATCAATAGTTTGATTATCTAAAAGCTTTTTTAGTAATCTATTACGTTTCTTTAATAGTTGTAATTGGTTTTTACCAGGATATATCAAACTTGGTGCATTTGGTAAGACTGCTAATGTTGCACTTTCTGCCCAAGACAAATCTTCAGAATTTCTATTAAAATATCGCCACGAAGCTGCATCTAAACCAACAACATTTCCGCCAAAAGGCGCATGACTGGCGTACAATGCTAAAATTTCATCTTTTTTATGCCTAAATTCTAGTCGCGTTGCTAAGATAATTTCTTTAAATTTTTCCCAATAAGTTCGCTGTTTTCCTTTTCGCGATAAGCGTATAACTTGTTGTGTAATGGTACTTCCGCCTCGTTTAATTTCACCAGAATTTATATTTTCTTTTAAAGCTTTAAAAATTGAAATTGGATTAAAACCAGGATGATTGTAAAAGTATTCATCTTCAAAAGCTATGATACAAGTTTTAAATTTATCAGGAACCGAATCATTTTCAGGAAAGCGCCACTGTCCATCGTCAGCAATTATAGCACCTAATAACTCATTTTTATTACTTGTAATAACCGTTGCAGTTGGGTCTTTAAAAAGGTGTTTGGGTAAACAAAAATAGTAAGCCACAAGTAGTAAAAACAATATAATTGTTTTCTTTTTATTGTTCTTAAAGTAGGCTAACAGTCTTTGCATTAAAAAGTTATAGTTTATAACAAAGTTTTAAAAAGTGAATTTAAGCATTTAACATTAAAAATGACTAATTAATATTTATCTTTAAACCGTGAAAAACGATAAGTTACTTCTTAAAATAATTATAATTTTTATTGTTCTATTTTCTTTTGAAGATGGATACGCTCAGTTAGGTTTTTGTAACGGAAATTCTGGAGATCCAATCTTCACAGAAACCTTTGGGACAGGTACAACACAAACACCTTTGCCAGCAGGTACAACAACTTATACCTTTTCTTCTGCAACACCAAATGATGGGTTTTATACAGTTTCAAGTTCAACCGCGTTTTTTGATTGGCACGATGTACCAGATCATACAGAAGGTGATACTAATGGAAAATGCTTAATTGTAAATGCAGATTTTACTGCGGGCGAATTTTACAGAACAACGATTATAGGACTTTGCGAGAATACATCTTATGAGTTTTCGGCATTTTTAATAAACCTTTCAAGAAGTACGGGTTGTGGAGGAAATAACATCCCAATAAACGTAAGGTTTGAAATTTGGGACGATACCGATACTACTCTTCTTGCAAGTGGTGACACAGGAGAAATTGATGCACAAGCCACACCAAATTGGGAGCAGTATGGATTAGTTTTTCAAACATTACCAGCGCAAACCGAAGTGATTTTAAAAATGAGAAATAATGGCGCAGGTGGTTGTGGTAACGACCTTGCAATTGATGATATAGTTTTTAAATCATGTGGAGATAATGTAACCATAGAAGATACAAGTAATGAAAGTGATGTTTTTATTTGCGAAACACAAACGCCTTATAATTTAAACTTACAAGCTAATCCTGACGGCACAATTTTTAATACATATGCATATCAATGGGAAACCTCTACAGATGGTATAAATTGGACAGAAATTGTAGGTGAAACCAATCAAAATTTAAACATCAATGTTAACACAACATCTTTATATCGCGTTAAAGTAGCCGAAGATGCTATAAACCTAGCTAATGCTTTGTGTAATGTGATTTCGGATGAGTTTTCTATCACGATAGTACCAACACCATCAGCACCTGTTAGTAACGGAGATATCACAATTTGCGAAAACGAGAATCAACCTTTAGAAGTTACTGTACCAACAGATATAACAGTAAATTGGTACGATGCTGTTTCTGGAGGAAATTTACTTGAAGAAAATAATACGAGCTTTTCACCTGAAAATGAAGGTGTTTATTATGCTGAAGCCATTTCGATAAACGGAAATTGTATTTCAAACACAAGAACAGCAGTAACACTTACTTTTTCCCAATCGCCACAAGTTTTTGATGAAGCAGTCTTTTTTTGTCAAGATGAAAGTATTGAAATAAGTGCAAACATCAATAACGTGAGTTACCTTTGGAATACAGGTGAAACAACCGAAAGTATTACAGTTTCAACCGAAGGTATTTATACTGTAGATGTTACAAATCTTGATGGTTGTACAGTCACAAAAACAATAGATGTTACACAATTAGATGCGCCGATAATTGCTGAAGTTTTTACTGAAAATAATGACTTAATAATTACTACCGAAAACCAAGGTAATTTCTCTTATTCTGTCGACGGAATTAATTATCAAAACACTCCAGTTTTTGAAAACCTTGAAGGAGGAAGATATACCGTTTACGTTACAGAAAACAGCGATTGCGGCATAGATACTCAAACTTTTATTCATTTTATAGTACCAAAATTTTTCACGCCAAATAATGATACTTACCATGATACTTGGCGATTAAAAGGCATAGAATTTTATGCGTCTTCTGAAGTGCAAATTTTTGACCGTTACGGTAAATTACTTTTTTATAGAAAGAACAAACCAATATCTTGGGATGGAATGTTTAGGAAACAACCATTACCAACTTCAGATTATTGGTACGTTATTACTATTAATGGACAACGTCGTGTTGGGCATTTTACATTGAAAAGGTAGTTTGAATTTATTTAGTTACTTCAAATTTCACAGTTAAATCTTTTGTGATTTTAGATATAATTTTAGAAGTTAGCTGTATAAGTTTATTTGTTATTTCGCTTGTCCTCAAAGCTAATTTGTTAAGTTCTTTAGAATGATTTTCACTTATGATTTCAACTAAATACTTAGAGTCTTTTGATTTATGAGCAGCTGAATTTACTCTTATATTTTTTAAAAATTTTTGATTTTCATTTTTGATTGAGGCATATTCTTTATTAATTATTTTCAGTTCGTTTACAAATTCTATTAAATTATTTTTTTCTAATTCTTGTCTCAAATTCTTACCAAGTAGTTTGTTAATATCTTGTAAGTATTCATAAATAGTCATGCTTAATAATCTTCCGTATAAATTAGCATGATAGTGATTGTTAGTATTAATATAAAAATCATAAAGGACGGAAATATCATTATAAACTATAGATGAATAAAGACAAGTGTTATATAGTTCATCGTAATTGTAAATTTGAAGCTTGTTAAGTTTACTCCAAGTGTTTTTTATAGATTCAATATCTTTTATTCTAATTTTATCAGCTTTTTTAATACTATGATTTAATCTTCTTTTAAGTAATTTGTTTTTTATGGAATTAAACATTGTTACAAATAAATTAATTGATTTTTCTTTTGAATAATTTAATCTAAACTATCTAAAAAGGCTTTTAGTTCGTCAATTTTTTGAGAACCGATTAACAACTTTTTTCCGTTTTTAAGCTCTAAAGCTAAACCCATTTTTCCTTTAATGTTGTAAACGGTTCCGTAATTGGTCCAGAATCTAATTCCCCAACCGCCAACAAAGCCATAGTTTACAATTTGTGCTTTTTCAACTTCAGACCATTTTACAGCTCTTTTGGTTAACGGGAAGAAGTGTATTTTAATGTCTTGTTGCGTGATTTCGGTTCGTAATTGTATCATCCAGAAAAAAGCAATTAAAGCAAAAATAAATACAGAAAACACAATAAGTCCTTCATCAGACATAGGTTTGTCTCCCATAGGTTCTCCTAAATAAAGTTGTTTGTAAATACCAACAACAGGTAAAACACCAATACTAAGTAAGATTAGCCAAAGCCACCATTGTGTAAATTTTTGTTTTTCTGTGAATTGTTTTTTCATGGTTTAATAATATAAAAAGATTCCCGCTTTCGCGGGAATTTGTTATTTCTCAACTTCAATCCATTGTCCTTTATTTCTAACAAAAAACTCGTTATCATACATAGCTTCTGCTTGTATTCCTGGTAAATAATAAGAGCCTAAGTAAGATGCATTAAGCATAACATTAAAGGTTTTAGTTTCTTTTTGTTTTAAATCAAAATAGAAATTAACACGGTCGTCTCTAATATCTGTAAATCGGGCTTGACTTGTTGTATTATCTCCAAAATCAGTAAAACGTGTGTTTACAATTTCCCAACCTGAAGGGAAAATTTGGGTTAATGCCACATCATTAACGCTATAGTTTTTAGCATTAGTAATTTGTACTGTTGCAACAAAATCTTCACCTTGTTTAAGTTTTGAAATGTCTATTTTATCACCTTTTAAGTTTTTAAAGACAACGTTTGCAGTTAAGCCTCTTTGCTCGGTTAACTCTTCGCCTAAAGGTAATTTACCAGAAGTTAATATGCGTATATAAACTAAATTGTCGTAGTTGTTTTTAATGCTAATTTGGTTAGCGCCATCTTTGATTTTCAAATCACGTTGTGCTAATGCATTATTACTATTTACGGTTTCAGATTTACCATTAATACTGTAGTTAATTTTTATGCCTTTTCCGCCATTAGCAATAACCATTTTACCCATTGCAAGTAAACTGTATGCTGTAGTTTGTGTACTCATCCAACGTTGACTAGACAATTCTTTAGCAATAGTTTCGGCTAAATCTTTAAGGCGTTTGTCTTTAGTAATAACCATAGTTTCTAGCGCCATAGCACGATTTCTGTCTACAGATCCATAAGTGTAATAATTACGTTTTACAGGTTGAAACTCGATATTTGCAGTTTTAGCAACTGTGTTACTAGCTTCGGTTTGACCTGCTAAAGCATAAGCTGCTGCAAGACGCCATTTGGCTTCGTTAGATAATTCTGAAAATTCGCGTAAGCGATTCATTGCTGCTAAATCAGGACTATCAGCCAATGCTAATGTGTACAATCTGTAAGCTTGTGCTAAATCTGAGTTGTAGTTGCTGTAACTAGGTCTCCAGTTTTGCGCTGCTTCTTTTTGGTATTTTATCCAATTACTTTTAAACGTTAATGGTAATACAAAACCTTTCTTTTCGGCTTCAATCATAAAATGTCCAGCGTAACTTGTTCCCCAATCGTTAGCGTTATTTTCTCCAATCCAATAACTCATACCGCCATTTGGTCTTTGGAAGTGACCAAGACGCTTGATTCCGTTTTTAATATTATCCTGAATTTTTAATTGTTGATCTTGAGGTAAATCAAAAATATCTGTCAAAAATAATTGCGGGAATACGCTAGATGTTGTCTGCTCTACGCAACCATGAGGATATCTAATTAAATATTCTAAACGACGTGTAAAGTCCATTGGAGGTAATGTAGAAAACTCAACCGTTGCGCTATTTGTACCTGTAACACCAAAGGTTGAAAAATCTATAGTTTTACTCTCGTTTGCGGTTAAAGATTCGTTGTAACTTTTAGTAGATATTGGATTAACATTTTCAACATCAATTTCAACTTTGTAAGTTGAAGTTTCGCCATTTCCAGATGCTACAACTTCAATTGTATTGATACCTTTTGCTTTGCTAACGTCCAGTTCAAAATATTCCATTTTTTCATCTGGTTTTTCAAAACTTAAAGATTTTGAAGACTCGCCAACTACTGAAATTCCGTTGCTTAATTTTAATTTAAGCGATACGTTTTTCACCTTAGGTTCCATAGCAAAAACCGTTACCGGAAGTGTTACTTTTTCGCCAGGACTTAACTTACGTGGTAACGATGCTAATACCATTAAAGGTTGTTTAACTTGTACCGATTTTTCGGCATTACCGTAAGCTTCATTTTCTACATGACTAGCCACAACCATAGTTCTTACTGCACCAATATAATTTGGCATTTTTATGGTGTGCGATTTGCGATCTCCAGCCTCTAGTTTAAATGGACCTAAAAAGGTAACAACAGGTTTAAAACGGTTAGCCTTTTTATTTTTCCCTGCTGCTGCATTACCATCTCCACCAATTGCAAACACTTGATCAATACTACCGCTGTAAGCGCCAATAACATCATCAAATATATCCCAAGTTTTTACACCTAAAGCCTCACGAGCATAAAATGCATCCCAAGCATTTGGAGTTTTAAATCGGGTTAAGTCTAGCAAACCTTCTTCTACAACAGCAAGTGTATACGTCATTGGTTTGTTGTTTTTTTCTGAAACAAATACCGTGTAATCTTCTTTTGGTTTTAAGACACTTGCCATTTTAATTTCTGGATGTAAAATGGTGTTTGGATCTTCTACCATTAATGGAATTACACCGTATAAACGCAACGGTAAATCGTTAGCAGTAGAGGCATGTGGTTGCAGTAACGATATGTTTACAAATACGTTTGGCGCCATTTGTTTTGTAATAGGAATATCTACTGTTGTTTCTCCAGTTTCCGTTTTAACCCATCTATGTTCTATAACTTCAGAGCCATTTTCTATGCTAATTAAAGCACGACCAGAAGTGCCAGACGGGAAAGTGATTTTTGCAGTTTCGCCAACATTATAATTTTCTTTATCTGCAGAAAATACAAGCATACTTGCTGCTTCTTTGTCGTTTGATGGTTGACGTTTCCACCAATTTTTATAGAAATATGCGGTTTGACCTGTAGAATGCCCAGAAATAGGATCTTTAATTGTGATGTAATAACGACCACCTTCTTCATCAGGGACATTGATATTAAAAGATGTTTTTCCTTTAGAATTGGTGTTTAATTTGCTTTCTAAAAATGGTTTGTAAAACGAACTTGAGGTGTATTTTGATAGATTATCTTCTGAAGAATTCCACCACCAACGCCATTCAATTTTATAAACTTTTACTTCTAAGCCATTACGTTGTATAGCATTACCTTGATTATCTACAACAACTAAATCGAAGTTATTATTAGTATCCGTTTCATAAGAACCGTAACGTTTTGGTTCTGGTGATTTTAATCCAACAAACGAGTTGTAAGGCGCGTAAGGCATTGTGAATGCATCCATAGAGAAATCGCCACCATTTTCAAAAGCTCTAACTAAAAATTGCGCGTTTAACATACCTGGTGCGCCTTTACCAATAGATAAGTTTTTGGTAATGTTGGCTAAACCATCGGCATCTAAATTGCCTTCAAAAATGGTTATTTCTTCAGTATTGAAAGACTTTGCTGGATCTCTAAATTTGTAATCTGGATAGTTTTTAAATCCTGAATACGAATTAGAAAACTTTGCTTTTACCTCTGCTTTTAAATTTTTTGCTGGTGCGCCATGTAGCCAGTTAACGGCTAATTTTCCTTTTAAATTAGAATTGCTTTTTAAGATTTCGTCATCAAAATCTATCTTAATTTTTAGACGGTTTGGTTTAACGGTTTCAACTTTTAATCCTTTATAAAAATTAGCACCACCAACGGTTACTTTTGCATTCCAATTACCAGTTTTGTCTTCGGTAGCTGTAGGAACAGTAAAGGTGTAAACATTGTTTAATCCGTTGCTTTTTACTTCTTTAAAAGCTAATTTTCCGTTAGGATCTGTAATTTCAAGTTTTACTGGATGACCTTTAGGTAGTTTGTTCGCCGCATCATTAAGCATAAATGATAAGTGAATGGTATCACCAGGTCGCCAAACACCACGTTCTCCGTAGATGTAACCTTTTAAACCACGTTGTAGCGTAGTACCAGAAACATCAAATTTACTTAAGGATAAAGAGTTACCGTCGTTAAGTTTTACATAAGTAGTGTTGTAGCCTTTTGTTACAGTTGCAAAAGCAGCGTGCTTATTAGCGCTTATAGTTGCAAAACCATTACTGTTAGTGGTTGAACTAACTATCTTTTGTTGTTGAAAATTATATAATGCTATAGTTGCTCCTGCTTCTGGATTAGTATTTAAGATATTACTTACTGCAAATAAATAGTTGTTATTAGCTCCTTTTTTAACAATAGTACCAAGGTTAGAGCTAATTAAATTTTGAGCAATAACACGGTTAGAATTATAGTACGATTCGTGGCAAGGATTGTTGCGTTCTCTCCAGTTGTAGTTATCGTTACGGTAGCTATAGGTTAGATTATCCCAATATTCTTCTTCTTTAAGGTCTTCGTCTTCGGTGTTGGTTTGGTTATAATTATCGTTGTAATAATCGTCGTAATAGTAATCGTCTTCGTAGTAATAATCATCATCCTCGTCATCATTACTACTAGAAGTTGTGGTATTACAGTCGTAAAGTGAATAGGCTTTTTTAAAGTCAATTTCAACTCTATAAATAGCGCCAGGATCTGCTTTTATGTATTTTGAAAGATCTACGCTGTAGGTTTTCCATTTTCCGTCGTTGTCTAAAGGGTTTTCAATAAGGTTAATGGTGTGTTTTGCAATGCGTCTTCCTACGCGCCTAATGGCTCTATTATTGTTGCTATATAGTTCATTATCTTGAAGAAATTGAAGTACGTTATCTTCAAAAATTTTAATAACTCTAAGATCTACAGCTTTTAAATTTACTGCTTTAAAATTGAATTTTAATTCTTTAGAATTTGGCATAAACACACCGCTATTTACCAGTTTTACTTGTGGTTTTATATCTTCAAAAGCAATAGTTTGACTGTAAGGTGTTTTTAATTTGTACCCATATGTGTTTTTTATACCTTGAAACACATCAATTTTTAAATTACCTGACATTTTGGATTGCGGATACACTTTAAGCACATTACCATCTACAATAAATTTTGGGTTTTTAGCATTTTGAATAGTTACTAAACCATCAAAATTTTGTTGTTTTTTTATTGGGTCTGAAAAATTAATAGATAAAAATTGCTCTGGTAATTGAAACACTTCTACACCAACTATTTTAAAGTTGTTAATACCAGGAATGGTTACTTTGTTTTCTCCAGAATTGTCTGCATTTATTGGCTTTCCGTTCCATTTTACTAAAATATCTGCATCATCAATTTTTCTTGTAATACTATCTATTTTAAATTCAAAATATTTTGAAGGTTGCAGTTTTTCATCCCAAACAATGCTTAATTTTTTTCCATCTTGACTAGCTTCAACTAACTGCTTTGCTTTATCAACAGTAGTGATATCTGCTAACTTTAAAACACCATTTAAATATTGCAATTCTTTGGTGTAAGATTGTAAGTTGTTGGTTTCGATTATAAAATTTGGTGTAATGGTTTTAAAACTAAAATCATAAGTATCAAAACCATCAGGTAAATCGTTATAAAGATCTTTTAGTTTTACAGAGACTGTATATTCTGTATCTGGTGATAAGTTTTCATCAGGAATAAAAGTAAACGCGTGGTCATTTACAACTTTAAGTTGTCCTTCTACATAAGGCTTAATTTTAAAAATACTTTTGTCTAATTCTTTGTCAGCTTCCCAACCTGTGACGGTTTTTGCAAGACTAACATTAATGTGATCTGCAACAGATACTCTACCAGCAGTTGTGTAACTAATATAGTCTCTATATTTAAAAAGATTGTCTGTTTTTGGTGTTTTTTCTTTACATGAAAATGTTATGAAAAAAACTAATAGAATGGTGTAGAAAGATTTTAACTGCATTGATTAATAGGTTTGTAGATGAATGTTTATCAAGAGAAATAGTGTTAAATAAATTACGTTAACATTTTATGATTTAGTTTGTATGAGATGTTAAAAAAAAGATAAATTATTGATTGTAGATACCAACATAAACTTCTCCTTTGTCATTAACAGAAGCTCTATACATGCCAGCAGTGTTAAAGTCCATAACAATGTTTCCGTATTTATCAATAGCAATAATACCACCGTTTCCACCAAGATCAGGTACCTTTTTCTGAATTACTTCTTTTGCAGCATCTTTTAGGCTTAAACCTTTATATTCTACTAATGCAGATATATCATGAGCAACTGTTGTACGAATAAAAAACTCTCCCCATCCAGTTCCAGAGACAGCGCAAGTAGTATTATTTGCATAAGTACCAGCTCCAATTATTGGTACATCACCAACCCGACCAAATCTTTTATTAGTCATTCCTCCAGTAGATGTGCCAGCAGCTAAATTTCCGTTTTTATCAAGCGCTACACAGCCAACGGTTCCAAATTTTGAATTTTTTATTTCAGCGTCATAAAAAGCTATTTGCTTTTCTTTATTAGTTTCTTTCTCTTTAATTCTTTTTAAACTTTTAAGTCGTTTTTCTGTTTTAAAGTAATTAGGGTCTACAATTTCAAGTTGTTGTTCTTTTGCATACTTTTCTGCACCTTGACCTGTCATCATTACATGTGGAGAAACATCCATGATTTGTCTAGCTAAATTAATAGGATTTTTAACGTTTGTAATAGCAGCACATGCACCAGCATTTAAGGTTTTTCCATCCATAATTGAAGCATCAAGCTCAATAGTTTCTTCATTTGTAAAAACAGCACCTTTACCTGCGTTAAATAAAGGAGAATCCTCTAGTATATTTATTGTTTTTTGTACAGCATCAAGACTGCTGCCTCCTTCTTTTAAAATGTTGTAACCAACCATTACGGCTTCTTCTAATTTTGCTTTGTAGGCTGCTTCATTCTGTTTAGTCATATTCTTTTTTAAAATAGTGCCTGCGCCACCATGAATAACTATTGCAAACTCATTTACTTGAGTATTGGTAGTTTTGCTAACTATGTCTGATTCTACATTTTTTGATTTTTCTGTAGAATTGCAGCTTAGGTTTAATAGAAATAAAAGTGATAGAATAGATTTTAGTAAAGTCTTCATTAGATAAAAATTATAGCATTAAAATTAGCAATTTTTAAACGGTTTTTATGCTAAATAACCAATGAAATATTAGTATATTCGCTAAAAATTAAATAATTCGTAAAAAAGAAACATTTATGGAAGCAATTGCTACCGATTTCGGAATAAAAGAAGCTTTAAAACAATTAGGTATTAAAGACGTTAATGATGGTACTTCTACAGGCTCTGATAGCTTTGGAAGTGGTGAGTTAATTTCATCTTACTCTCCAACAGATGGACAGTTAATTGGTAAAGTTTCTACTACAACAAGAGAAGACTACGATAAAGTTATAAAAACAGCTCAAGATGCCTTTTTAGAGTTTAGAGCAATGCCAGCACCGCAAAGAGGTGAAATAGTAAGACAGTTTGGTAATCGTTTAAGAGAATTAAAAGAACCATTAGGTAAGCTAGTATCTTACGAAATGGGTAAATCTTTACAAGAAGGTTACGGAGAAGTACAAGAAATGATAGACATCTGCGATTTTGCAGTAGGTTTATCAAGACAATTAAACGGGCAAACTATTCCTTCGGAAAGACCAGGTCACGTTATGAGAGAGCAGTGGCACTCTTTGGGTATTGTTGGTATTATTTCAGCATTTAACTTTCCAGTTGCAGTTTGGTCTTGGAACACAGCATTAGCATGGGTTTGTGGTGATGTTTGTGTTTGGAAAGCTTCAGAAAAAGCACCACTTTGTGCAGTAGCTTGTCAAAATATTATTGCTGAGGTATTAAAAGAAAACAACTTACCAGAAGGTATTTCTTGTATTATAAACGGAGATTACAAAGTAGGAGAATTTATGACAACAGATCATAGAATTCCGTTAATCTCTGCAACAGGATCTACACGTATGGGACGTATTGTTGGTAAAACAGTAGCCGAGCGTTTTGGTAAATCTCTATTAGAATTAGGAGGAAACAACGCCATAATTATTACACCAACTGCAGATTTAAAAGTCGTGGTGCCTGGTGCAGTATTTGGTGCTGTTGGTACTTGTGGACAACGTTGTACAAGTACGCGTCGTTTAATTATACACGAGTCTGTTTACGATAAAGTAAGAGACGCTATCGTTGGAGCATACAAGCAATTAACCATTGGTAATCCGTTAGACGAGAAAAACCACATTGGACCATTAATCGATAAAGACTCAGTAAACACGTATTTATCTGCAATAGAAAAGGCAAAAGCTGAAGGTGGAAATGTACTAGTTGAAGGTGGCGTTTTAGAAGGTGAAGGTTACGAGTCTGGTTGTTACGTAAAACCAGCAATTATTGAGGCAGAAAATGACTTTGACATTGTACAAACCGAAACTTTTGCACCAATTTTATATTTAATGAAATACTCTGGCGATGTAGAAAATGCAATCGACATGCAAAACGGAGTTGCACAAGGATTATCGTCTGCAATCATGACTAACGAAATGAAAGAAGCAGAAAAATTCTTATCCTTTGCAGGAAGTGACTGTGGTATCGCTAACGTAAATATTGGTACTTCTGGTGCTGAAATTGGTGGTGCTTTTGGAGGTGAAAAAGAAACTGGTGGCGGACGCGAATCAGGATCTGATGCTTGGAAGGTTTACATGCGTAGACAAACCAACACGGTAAACTACTCAGACCAATTACCTTTAGCGCAAGGTATTAAGTTTGACTTATAATATAATTTCGCTTTCGCGGAAGTTAAGCCACATCTTAAAAAGATGTGGCTTTTTTATTTTCATAAAATTTAACCTAAAATTTTAGTTTTTTATCGATTATTTGTGTTTGATACAAATAATTAATAATCAAACAGTTAAAAAATCACGATTTTTTTAATAACTTAATACTCATAATATTAAAAACTAACCATTATGAGTAAAAAATCTAGATACCTTCTTGGTATTTTACTTACCATCATAATCGGTACAGTCTTGTACTGGTTTTTTTGTTGTCAATATTGCACCGGTAATATTGAGAATAACCAAAAAGATGTGTCCGTAGCACCAGAAGTAACTATCAAACCAATTACACTTAATGATCCAGATGGAGATTTTAATTTAGAAATTAAAGACAATTTTAGTTTCAAATTTTCAGATTACCATTTTATCGAGCCAATTTCACCCGAATTAAATCAAGGTTTAGATCAAATAGCAACTTATTTAAATAATCATCCTGAAAAATCACTTGATGTTAAAGGTTTTTACAAGTCTGTAGAGATTAATAACTCGGCATTTCCTACCATTGGGTTAGCACGTGCTAACGTGATAAAAAATCTTATGGCTTCAAAAGGTGTAAATTTTAAAAATATAAATACATATGGTGTTTTAGATAACGATTTAAATCGAGAAAATGATACTATAAACGGAGGTGTAAGCTTTAAAATCTCCGCATTTAAAGAAAGAAACTCTGATCAAGATGAAGCTTTAAAAGATTTAGCTAAAAGTATTAAAGCTAATCCGTTAATACTTCATTTTGAAACAGCTCAAACTAATATTGTTCTAACTAAAGAACAACGACAAAAAGTGGCAGATATGGTTGATTATGTATATAAAGTAGATGGTGCAAGTATTACGGTAACCGGACATACAGATAATCAAGGTAGCAGAGATACTAATATAAAAGTTGGGCAAGAAAGAGCAGATTTTGCTAAAAACTATTTAATAGATAACGGTATTTCTTCAAGTAAAATATCGAGTACTTCTTTAGGTCCAGATCAACCTATTGCAGATAACACTACTGAAGAAGGTAGAGCAGAAAACAGACGAGTTGTAATAACCATTAACTAAAAAAAATAAAACCATGAGAATATTATTAATTAGCATACCGTGTTGGTTAATTCCTACTTTGGTAGGATTAATTTGCGCAATTTTAGGATACTTATTAGGTAAACTACTAAACAGAAGTTATGATAATAATGAAAATATTGATATTTATAAAAACCGAATTTCTAAATTAGAAACAGATTTAGCAGCTTGTATGTCAAGTAAAGAAGTGTCTCATACTTCTGGATTAGCAAATACTATTGCTCCCAAAGCATCAGGTATTGAAGCTGTTGTTTTTAATGCAGATGCAGCTAAAGCAGCTTTAGGGAAAAAAATAAAAGAAAATGATCTAACCGTAGTAGAAGGTATTGGTCCTAAGATAAAAGAGCTATTTCATAACAACAACATTGCAACTTGGGCAGATTTAGCCAATTGTACCGTAGAAAAATGTCAAGAGATATTAAAATCTGGTGGTAAACGTTTTGAAATACATAAACCAGGTACTTGGCCAAAACAAGCAGAAATGGCTGCTAAAGGCGAATGGCAAAAACTTAAAGATTGGCAAGATCAATTAAATGGTGGTAAATAATTTACTAACCAACAAAAAACCACTGTCGTCATTTGATAGTGGTTTTTTTAATTTAAATCTTTTTCAATGCCGAAACTTTATCGGGAGAAAAAGATTATAGAAAGTTGATTAATAGCTCTGTAAATATATCACAGAACATTAAACTTACTGTTAACTAATTTATAACTGGTCGTTAATTTTGTATAAATGGTACTTTAATACTTGATTAACTGTATTTTACCTTTCTTAAAATTCTAATAGCATCTTTATATTTTTGATACACTTTGGGATGCTTTTTTAAATAAGGCTTTGCTTCATGAAGTTTATCTATGGCTTCATGAAATAAATTTAAATAACATATAAGATACGTTTCTGGTAGGTTGTTTAGATCTTGTAATTCTACTTTATTTAAAGAAATTCCTTTTTTAAGTTTTTCTAAAACAGAATTATTAGCATTGTAAATGTGATGTAATACCTTTTTGTCATACTGTGGTGGATTGAAAACCAAGGTAGAATCTATATTATAATTTGCATTATCATTAAAACTAATAACAGTTTCTTCTAAAGGGTAATATTTATAATGGTCTTGAATACCTAGCTTTACATAATCTAAAATTGAAAACGAATTTTCATCATATTTTATAGCAACTTCATCTAAAGTTGAATAAAACAATCGTACTTGTTCATTAACCAGTTCTATATCAACTCTAGAGTAAAATGTTTCGTCTTTAACGGTCTTTTTAATACCTGACCAACACACAATAAAATATTCTTTAAAGACAATATATTTTGGATTGTAATCTTGTCTTTTTTGCATAAAATCTATAACTCCATCTAAAATATGCTGAATATTATTTTGTGCATGTTTCTCGATAGAAGCTACAATTTCTGAATTAACATCTTTAATTTCGATGTCAAAAACCTTAGGCATACTAATGCTACCTTCTCTAAAAAACACAGAGCCACCATAGTATTTCCAGATGTTTTTTCTTAAAGATGTAATACCTGTACTTGGTCTAATAGTTACTAGACCAACTACTTTGTGATCTGGTAAATGCGGAAATGGAATATTTTCATATTGTACAATTGGCGGATTGGTTAAATAGGCATTTATTAAATTCTGAATTTTAGAATCGTCAAAAAAATCTACGCCTACTATTTTGTTGTCCTCGTCTTCAACGCCAATAACGATGTAAGAATTATTTTTTGGGTTAGAGTTTGAAAGTGCGCAGACGTGCTTTAAAAATTTAGCTTTTCCTTCCTTTTGACCAATATCAATTTTTCGTTTTTTGTCATAAAAACTGTTCTCATCATTATGAGCTAGTAAGTTTTTAATTAAAAGACGTTTATTGATCATATGTCTGTCATTCCTGCGCATGCAGGAATCTTTTTAAAAGGTTATTCCTTTTTCACAATAGTACTACTAGCTTGTGCAGTACAAAACATTAATACGTCTGCAAGGTTAACATGTGCTGGACGCGATACAGCAAAATAGATAACTTCGGCAACATCATCTGCTTGTAATGCTTTGTAACCGGTATAAACGGTATCTGCTTTGGCATCTCCTTTAAAGCGTACTTTAGAGAATTCGGTTTCTACCAACCCAGGATTTATGGCTGTAACTTTAATCCCAAAAGGGTTAAGGTCTATACGCATACCTTCGGTAATGGCAACAACTGCGTGTTTGCTTCCGCAGTAAACATTACCATTAGGATATACTTCTTTTCCTGCCGAAGAGCCAATGTTAATAATATGTCCGCTCTTACGCTCGGTCATATTAGGGATTATGGCTTTGCTAACGTAAAGTAAACCTTTAACGTTAATGTCCATCATTTTATCCCAATCGTCTAAATTTCCGTCTTGTATGGGATCTAAACCATGTGCATTTCCTGCATTATTAATTAAAATATCTATGGTTTTAAATGTTTCTGGTAAAGAATTTATTGCGTCAAAAACGGCAACTTTATCACTAACATCAAAATTAAGTGTGTGTATATTGGTTTGTTTTGATAAGGCTTTTTTAATAGTGTCTAATCGCTCTTGTCGTCTTCCACAAAGTATAAGTTTAATACCATGTTTGGCAAATTCGTGTGCTGTAGCTCTTCCTATGCCGCTTGTTGCTCCTGTTATTAACGCAGTTTTTTGACTCATTTTTAGGTGTTGTTTTAAACACCTAAATATAAGGGTAATAAACTTCTGTAAAAACTTTTTTAAATTAAATTAAGGTACTTTATGACCTTGACAAGCTACTAATATTAAGAACCAATCTTCCAGTTCTAAATTAATTTTAGTAGCAGCATAAGCATCTTTTAAGCGTTGTTTTGTTGTAGTACCAACTACAGGAATAATGTTTGAAGGATGTTTTAGTATCCAAGCTAATAATAATTGATCTTCGGTAGCATTATATTTATCTAATAAAGCACCTAATTGCTTGTGTATACGTCTTGTTTGCTCTGTATCTTCTTTAAATACGTAACCTAATGGTGACCAAGACATTGGTTGTATATTGTTTAGCATCATGTGGTCTAAGGTACCATCATGCATTGCTGTATGTTGCGTTAAAGAAAACTCTATTTGATTAACCTCCACACCAACGTATTTATTTAATAAATCGGTTTGACTAGGTGTAAAATTAGAAACACCAAATGACTTTATTTTTCCTTCTTTTTTTAATGTTGATACTGCTTCAGCAACAACTTCTGGTTGTAATAATGGACTTGGTCTATGCAATAATAACAGATCTAAATAATCTGTTTTTAGATGTTTTAAGCTATTTTCGGCAGACCAAATGATGTATTCTTTTGTGTAATTATAGTGTTTTACTTTTAAGTCTGGTCTAGACTTACCAATATACTGTATACCGCATTTGCTTATTAACTCTATTTGACTTCTTTTAATACCACTTTCCGCGAAAGCGTTACCAAAATCTGCTTCTGTGCTGTAGTCTCCATATATATCAGCGTGATCAAATGTATGTATGTTATTTTCTAAACAATGATGCATCAAATCTATCATTTCTTGTTTAGACAGTTTTTTTCCCCATTGTCCCCATGTCATTGTCCCTGCTGTAATTTTAGAAAAATTCATACTATATACTTTAGTTTTTATATTTGTGCTAATAATGTAAAATTACTCTTAAAAGACTTATAAATTAAGAACTTTTAACCAATTCTTAACATCGGTAATTGAAAAAAAATTACAATTTGCAGAGCTTGAAATTATTAGAGTTTCAAATTCCTAAAAAACTAATTTATAATGGAAGATACTAGTACTGTTGATATTGCATCAATAAATGCAAAAATTGAAAAGGAAAGCGCATTTGTAGACTTACTTATGCTTGAGATGAATAAAGTAATTGTTGGACAAAAACACATGGTCGAGCGATTATTAATAGGATTATTAGGACAAGGACATATACTTCTTGAAGGTGTGCCAGGTCTTGCAAAAACTTTAGCGATTAACACTTTATCACAAGCTATTGATGCTAGTTTTAGTAGGATACAATTTACGCCAGACTTATTACCTGCAGATGTTGTTGGTACATTAATCTATAACATTAAAGAAAACGACTTTTCGATAAAAAAGGGACCGATATTTGCCAATTTTGTTTTGGCAGATGAGATTAACCGTGCGCCAGCAAAAGTACAATCGGCTTTATTAGAAGCGATGCAAGAAAAGCAGGTAACTATTGGTGACGAGACTTTTAAATTAGATAAGCCATTTTTAGTAATGGCAACTCAAAACCCAGTAGAACAAGAAGGAACATATCCTTTACCAGAAGCGCAAGTAGACCGTTTTATGCTAAAAACGATTATAGATTATCCAAAACAAGCCGAAGAGCAATTAATCATGCGTGCTAATTTAAAAGGCGCTTGGGATAAAGTAAATCCTGTTGTTACAACAGATCAAATTATAAGAGCACAACAAGCGGTAAGAGAAGTGTATATGGATGAAAAGATTGAAAAATACATTCTAGACATTATCTTTGCTACACGTTACCCAGAACAATATAGACTAGACGATTTAAAACCATTAATCTCTTTTGGTGCGTCGCCACGTGGTAGTATTAACTTAGCTACTGCAGCAAAATGTTACGCGTTTATTAAGCGTCGTGGTTATGTAATTCCAGAAGATGTACGTGCTGTTGTGCAAGATGTATTACGTCACCGTATCGGAATTACTTACGAAGCTGAAGCAGAAAATGTAACAGCAGAAGACATCGTAAACAAGATTGTAAACGAAATTGAAGTACCTTAATCAGTTGGCATTATTTAGTCAACAGTCTTCAGTAAAGTTTAATTTACCGAATTCTTTTAACTAAATACTATTTAGCACTGCAAACTGCACACTGAACACTGCATACTGAAACAATGGATACTAAAGAAATACTAAAAAAAGTTCGAAAAATAGAGATTAAGACACGTCGTTTGTCTGATCATATTTTTGGAGGCGAATACCATTCGACTTTCAAAGGTCGTGGTATGACTTTTTCTGAAGTACGCCAATACCAATTTGGTGACGATGTAAGAAACATCGATTGGAATGTTACCGCACGTTATAATGAGCCTTACGTAAAAGTTTTTGAAGAAGAACGCGAGCTAACCATGATGCTTATGGTAGACGTTTCTGGATCTGAATTTTTTGGAACAGAACAACAATTTAAAAACGAAATTATTACCGAAATCGCTGCTACTTTAGCCTTTTCGGCAACTCAAAATAACGATAAAATAGGTCTGATTTTATTTTCAGATGACATAGAACTTTACATACCGCCAAAAAAAGGAAGATCTCATGTATTGCGTATTATTCGCGAGTTAATCGAGTTTCAACCTAAAAGTAAACAAACCAATATTGCCGAAGCTTTAAAGTTTTTACGCAATGTCATGAAAAAGAAAGCAATTGTTTTTATGATGAGCGATTTTATTGCAGAAGATTACAAGCAAACCCTAAAAATAGCAGCTGGAAAACACGATATAACAGGAATTAGAATTTATGATAAACATGAAGAAAACATTCCAAATTTAGGTATGGTAAATATGCAAGACGAAGAGTCTGGCGAGTTAATGTTAGTCAATACAAGTTCTAAAAAAGTAAGACAAGAATACGCAAAGTTTTATACGCAAAAGGTTGGCTACTTTAAAGATAGTTTTGCAAAATCTGGTGCAGGTAGTTTGTCTTGCAGGACCGATGAGAGTTACGTAAAAAAACTATTAGGCTATTTTAAAACAAGAGGATAAATTATAAGGTTTAGCGCAGTCCAAACCTAATTTAATATGAAGAAACAGTATTTAAAATATAATAAAGTAAACACAAAAGGCTTTTGGTCTTTGGTCTTTTTTCTTTTCTCGTTTTTATCATTTGCGCAAGTCACATCATCAATAGATTCTACTTCTATAAAAATTGGTGAGCAAATCACCTATAAAATTGAAGTCGAAACCGATACAACAAACCCAGTTATTTTTCCTGAAGGACAAACATTTATGCCTTTAGAAATGATAGAATCCTATCAGCCAGACACTACAAAATACGACGCTAAATATAAACTGATTAAAAAGTACGGTTTAACACAGTTTGATTCTGGTAAATATGTTATCCCAAAGCAAAAAATAATCATTGGCGGAAAGACGTTTGCAACAGATAGTATGTTGGTTGAGGTTAACGATATAGTTGTAGATACAACCAAGCAAAAACTATACGATGTTAAACCAATGATAGACGTTAAAAAACCTTCTAGCAATTGGTGGTTATGGTTATTGTTAACTATTGCATTGGTTGCAACAATTGGCTTTTTAGTGTATTGGTTTGTATGGCGAAAAAGACCATTAACCGAAGAAGAAAAAATAGCACAATTACCACCTTACGATCGTGCAAAATTAGCCTTAAAGCAATTAGATGAAACCAAGTATTTAGAACGTGCCGAAATCAAAGAGTACTATTCTGAGCTAACCTTTATCATCAGAAAATATTTAGATGAAAAAGTTTACGACAAAGCATTAGAAAGTACAACAGATCAATTAATAGATCGATTAAATATTTTACAAGAAGGTAATCAAATAGAGCTAAGTAAAGATGATATAAAAAACATCGAAGCCATTTTAAAACGTGCCGATTTGGTAAAATTTGCAAAATCTGCTCCAGATATCGAGCTTGCTAAATTAGATAGACAAACGGTAGATACAGAAATAGATCAAGTAAAAGACGCTTTACCAGAACCAAGCGAAGAAGAATTACTTAAAAACGAAGAATACCAAAAGCTAAAAGCTAAAAAAGAAAAGCAGAAAAAAATCTGGATTACAGTTGTTATTGCATTTATGCTTTTAATAGGTACCATTGGTGTTTTTAGTTATAAATACGGTATTAATTACGTTATAGATACGGTAACAGGTAAAGACACTAAGCAATTATTAGAAGGTAATTGGGTAACTAGTCAGTATGGTTTTCCACCTATGACAATTTCTACTCCAGAAGTGTTAAAAAGAGAAGATGTTGAAGTAGAACAAAGTATAGCTCGACCAATTACAAAAACAACATTTAGTTACGCTTTAGAAAATCAGTTTTATGTAACCGTTTCTACAACAACAATAGAGGTTAATCCGCAAGCAGAAAACAAACCATCTGCAGAACAAAATATCCAAAAAGCAATAGAAGATAATTTTAAAGCGCTAGAAGACAACGGAGCAAGAAACATCTTGCCTGTTAACGATAAGTTTGTTACACCTAATGGTGTTGAAGGCTTAAAAACATCAGGAACATTAGAGTTTCCTGTTGATGAAGCTAAAGAGAAATACGTATCAGGTCAGTTCGAATTATTAAGTTTTGCTAGTGAAAACGTCATGCAACAAGTTATGATATATTATCTAAAAGATGATGTGTATTTAGATCAAGTTGTAGAGCGTGTTTTAGCTTCAGTAGAATTAAAATCTAAAGAAGAATAATGTTACAAGGTATCACTTTTGAAAATAAAATATTTTTCTGGTTGCTGTTAGCATTACCACTAGCTATACTTTGGTATGTATTAAAACATAAACGTCAAACAGCTGAGCTTAAAATTTCAAGTTTAAAAGGATTTAAAACCAAACAATCTTGGTTGCCAAAATTAAAACATGTATTATTTGCATTACGATTAATTGCATTAGCCTTATTAATTACCGCGTTAGCACGACCACGAACTTCAGAAACTAAAAGCAAAACTAAAACCACACGAGGTATCGATATTGTTATGGCAATAGATGTATCTGCAAGTATGTTGGCTAAAGATTTGCGTCCAAACCGTTTAGAGGCTTTAAAAGATGTAGCGTCAGAATTTATTAAAGGCAGACCAAACGACCGTATAGGATTGGTCGAATATGCTGGAGAAAGTTACACCAAAACACCAATTACTAGCGATAAAGCTATTGTGTTACGCAGCTTAGACGAAATTAAATATAATACCATTATAGAAGGTGGTACAGCAATTGGTATGGGATTAGCCACTTCGGTTAACCGTTTAAAAGATAGTAAAGCCAAAAGCAAAGTCATTATTTTATTAACCGATGGAGTTAATAATTCTGGAGCAATAAACCCAACTATTGCAAGTGAGTTAGCTGTTGAGTTTGGTATTAAAGTCTACACCATTGGATTAGGTACAAATGGTATGGCATTGTCGCCTGTCGCAATATTACCAAACGGAAGATTTCAATACGATCGTGTACAAGTAGAA
>Ga0256829_1000742_pt1 | contig 30145 bp, 20 predicted proteins | sample 131447metaG_FD_185979 | JGI IMG/M metagenome (GOLD analysis project Ga0256829, IMG submission 185979) | Hydrothermal vent microbial communities from Lau Basin, Pacific Ocean - 131-447 | ecosystem: Environmental > Aquatic > Marine > Hydrothermal vents | place: Pacific Ocean: Lau Basin | collected... | reverse complement strand
ACGGAAAGGAAGGGGATTCCCAGGTTGTTACCTTCCTGGTTTCTGCTTCCAAGACGATTGCCCGAGGGAATGGCTTGGTTATCGCCGTAAAAGTCCCACAGCGGGGATTTTTACGGTGGCGAACCAACTCATATCCCCCAGGTCTCACATCGTCTCCACAGACGTAACTTTCCGAGTGCCCCTCGGTAGGTCGTGTCGACGTGAGCAGTATAGCACTGTGCAAATCATCAGCAAGGGCATCCTGCGGATGCCGCGCTATCCATCCGCTCACTAAAAGTAAGCGGTTTTTCGCGCTGATTGATAAAAACTCCCTCCTACAGCAGTTTATCGGAGCATTGCCGAAGGCAGGTGTAGGAGGGCACCTGATTAGGCGATGAAGCAACCGTCGTAGGGGCTAATTGATTAGGCGACGGCGGCACGTTTTCTTGTATGTTTAGGAGAGATTATGCCGATTGCGCCAGGTAATTACCCAATCATCGAGCCCAACACACCACTTGGGCGCGCGCTAGTTGAGTTTTTTGATGTGCTCGTGCCTGTCTATGGGAGCGGAGAAAAGGGGGTCTTCCAGGCTATTGTATTCGGTGGCTGTGCGGTTCATATCCACACACAAGCTCGAGGCAGTGCCGATATTGACGCTGAGGTAGCATCACATGGATTGGCTAAGAAGTCTGATATTATCGCCCTTCTGGGCGAAGATGCCTATGTGTTTACCGATGATGCTGGAGTTGTGCAAATATTGGAGCTAGATATCAGCTTTAACACGACATTAGCTCCATTGCATGAAGATTATGAAGATCGTGTCATTCGGTTGATGATCCAAAGTCATGCCCCTAACGTTGAAGTCTATGTCGCGAGTGCGCTAGATGTGGCAATCTCAAAGCTTGGTCGTTTTGGCGAACGCGACCAAAATGATATTCAAACATTGTTGCAACTCCCCTATGTTGATATCAAAGAATTCGAACGGTTAGCTCGGGAAGCGATCAGTTACTATGTTGGCGATGAAACTCGTATTTTAGGTAATCTGAAAATGATGCTGGATGAGTATCATCATAGCGAGGGTTAAAGATGCAGTTTTCCGTCACGCATAAGCAGCTATATCGGGTGGGGGCTCGTCCCCTTGAGAGTGCTGTTGAGGATATCAAAAAGCTGGCTGATTCCATCTGGTATAAAGGGTATCGGCCTACTTGGAGAGAGCTCGAAACCCTCGCTACTGCTATGCCTCATGAGCAGTTCCAACGTTCGCTCTGTGTTCTTGAAATGCTGAGCCAATATCCTGTTTGTCACCGTGATACTGCGCTAGATTTACAGCAGATGACTCAGCGGTACCATCAGCAGTTGTTAGGAAAAGATGAGGTTTTAACACCGGGCCGATATTCTCCTAGCAAAAGATGGGGGCTAAGTGATACCACCGTATCGCTTCGAAAAGCCCTGCTACCTTTGCAAACACGTACTTATGCTGACAAACACAGCCGCTTCCACGGGCTTAGCGCCTGAAAGATAAGAAAGCCCTTGCAGGGTCCCATTGCCCACCGTCTCAATCATCGCGAGCTAAAGCTCCCTCCTACAACAAGCCTGATCGATTCCAAGTAATGTGCCCCCACCGTGGGAGGCCAATTTATTGGGCGACGGCGGCGCCAGCCGCCCTTAGCCTGCCGAGGCACCGGTGCCCTCATCATCGCGAGCTAAAGCTCCCTCCTACAACAAGCCTGATCGATTCCAAGTAATGTGCCCCCACCGTGGGAGGCCAATTTATTGGGCGACGGCGGCGCCAGCCGCCCTTAGCCTGCCGAGGGACCAGTGCCTTCATCATCGCGAGCGGAAGCTCCCTCCTACAACAAGCCTGATCAATTCCCGAGTAATGTGCCCCCAACGTGAGAGGCCGATTTATTGGGCGACGGGCACGCATGGTTGTCCGGTCGGTCAGGTTTTTGATCCGGCTGGCAACATGAAACATGCTCATGCACCACCTGACGCGGATGCGATGAAAGTCGCGTCAGGCTGCGGTATGATAGCCGCCTCGCTTCTCCATGATGATCCTTTCTAACGAGGTTCCCGCCGATGTTCAGCCGCGACATGACAATTGCCGGATTCGATGATGCGCTGTTTGATGCCATGCAAAAAGAAGTGGCACGCCAAGAAGCCCACATCGAACTGATTGCTTCTGAAAACTACGCCAGCCCCCGCGTACTAGAAGCGCAAGGCAGCCAGCTGACCAACAAATACGCCGAAGGCTACCCAGGCAAGCGCTACTACGGCGGCTGTGAATTTGTCGATATCGCTGAAAACTTGGCCATCGACTACGCCAAGCAGCTGTTCGGCGCGACCTATGTCAACGTGCAGCCGCACTCTGGCTCTCAAGCCAACAGCGCTGTTTTCCAAGCGCTGGTCACACCGGGCGACACCATCCTCGGTATGAGCCTGGACGCGGGCGGCCACCTGACTCACGGTGCCAAGCCCAACTTCTCCGGCAAGCACTACAACGCCATTCAGTACGGCCTGAACGAGCAAGGCCTGATCGACTACGACCAAGTCGCTTCCCTGGCCCGTGAACACAAGCCGAAAATGATCATCGCCGGTTTCTCTGCCTACTCTCAGATTGTCGACTGGGCAAAATTCCGTGAAATCGCTGACGAAGTCGGTGCTTACTTACTGGTGGATATGGCGCACGTTTCTGGCTTGGTCGCTGCTGGCGTTTACCCCAGCCCGCTGCCCCACGCCCACGTGGTCACGTCCACGACGCACAAAACTCTGCGCGGCCCGCGTAGCGGCGTGATTCTCTCGGCCGAGAACAACCCGGATATCGAGAAGAAGCTGCAGTCGGCAGTCTTCCCCGGTGGCCAGGGCGGCCCGCTGATGCACGTCATTGCCGCCAAAGCGATCTGCTTCAAAGAAGCGATGGAGCCAGAGTTCAAAACCTACCAGCAGCAGGTAGTGAAGAACGCCCAAGCCATGGCGAAAGTATTTATTGACCGTGGTTACGACATCGTTTCCGGTGGCACCGAAGACCACCTGTTCCTGCTGTCACTGATCAAGCAGGGAGTAACCGGTAAAGATGCTGACGCCGCCCTTGGCCGTGCCCACATCACCGTCAATAAAAATGCCGTACCGAACGACCCGCAAAGCCCGTTCGTCACCTCTGGCCTGCGTATCGGCACCCCAGCAGTCACCACGCGCGGTTTCGGTGAAGAGGAGTGTACGCAGCTGGCAGGCTGGATTTGCGATATCCTCGACGTACTGGCCAAAGGCGAAGACACCAGCAGCGTCGAAGCCCAAGTGCTCGATAAAGTCGCTGAAGTTTGTGGCCGCTTCCCGGTTTACAAATAAGCTGATTGTCAGTAAGTTCGTGTTAAGGCTCTCTCACAGTCTCTCCTAGGCTACGGAAAGCCCAAGAAACGGGCACCCTCAAACAGGGTGCCCGTTTCTTGTATCACCAAGGCAACATGCAGGCTGGCGCTGTTGGAGAGCAGGGCAGTAGGGTGAGTGCCCCTACCCCCTGGAAGGGCATTTCTGTTATGCTGCCGCGATTAGTTTTACCTGCACTTGACGCCTTTTCGATTCAACGGTGACCCCTTCATGGCAAAGCAACAGGAAGCAACGGATCTGCAGCGCGCGCTAAAAGCCTGCAAAGGTTCGTTTGTATCGGTCGGTTTTTTCAGTATGTTTGTCAACTTGCTGATGTTAGTACCGCCGATGTACATGCTCCAAGTGTACGACCGCGTACTCACTACCCAAAGTTTCGACACCCTGCTCATGCTTACTTTGGTAGTGGTGTTCCTGTTTATGATTATGGGTGGGCTAGAGCTGGTACGCTCGCGGATGCTGGTGCGGGTAGGCAACCGGCTAGATATCGCCATTAACGCGCGCCTTTACAGTGCCATGTTCCGCCGCAGTTTGGTTGCACAAGGCAGCCAAAGTGCCCAACCGTTGAACGACCTCACCAACCTACGCCAGTTTCTGACCGGCAACGGCCTGTTTGCCTTTTTTGATGCCCCCTGGGTGCCAGTTTACCTGGGTGTACTGTTTCTATTCCACCCCTGGCTGGGCGTGTTTGCTACCTGTGCGGGGGTCATCTTGCTAGCGCTGGCCATTGCCAACGAAAAGGCCACCAAAAAGCTCCTCGCAGACGCCAACAGCGAGCATATTCAAGCTCAGAACCTAGCTAACTCAAACCTGCGCAACGCCGAAGTGCTGCACGCCATGGGCATGTTGCCCGGCATTATGGGGCGCTGGTCGAAAAAGCATCACGAGTTTCTATCCAAGCAGTCCCAAGCCAGCGACCGCGCCGGTGCGTTAACCAACACCTCCAAAATACTCCGCCTGATGTTTCAATCGCTCATCCTGGGCTTAGGGGCACTGCTGGTGCTAAGGGGTGAAATGACCCCCGGCATGATGATTGCAGGTTCGATTCTGATGGGGCGGGCACTAGCGCCTATTGATCAAATGATCGGCGGCTGGAAAGGCTTTGTTGGTGCCCGTGGCTCCTACGAGCGCCTAAACGAACTGCTCACCCAAATCCCCAGCGAGCAGCGCAAAATGTCGCTACCCGCGCCCAAAGGTGAAGTAGCCCTGGAAGGCGTGGCCGCAGCACCCCCCGGTGCCCGCATGGCGACCATTCGCGGTATTAACTTCTCCGTACCTAAAGGTGAACACGTCGGCATTATCGGCCCAAGTGCGGCTGGTAAATCGACGCTGGCGCGGGTGCTGTTAGGTATCTGGCCCTCGCAAGTGGGCGACGTACGCTTAGATGGCGGTGTTATTACCCAGTACAACCGCGATGAAATTGGCCCCTATATTGGCTACCTGCCCCAGGATATCGAGCTGTTCGACGGCACGATTAGCGAAAACATCGCCCGCTTTGGCGAGATAGACCCACAGAAAGTGGTTGATGCCGCCAAGAAAGCGGGCGTCCATGAAATGATTCTGGAGCTGCAGAACGGCTACGACACCATCATTTCCTCTACCAGCGGCGCGTTATCCGGCGGCCAACGCCAGCGTATTGGCCTTGCCCGTGCACTTTACGGCAACCCGGTGCTGATCGTACTGGACGAACCCAACGCCAACCTGGATGACGCAGGCGAGCGCGCTCTGGCACAAACCATTGCCCAGCTAAAAGCGGAAGGCACCACGCTATTTGTGATTAGCCACCGCACCCGCGTACTGAAAAGCATGGACAAACTACTGGTAATGAAAGAAGGCCAGGTCAGCATGTTTGGCCCCCGCGACCAAGTGCTAGCCCAATTTGCCAAAAAGCCACGCTCCCAAGTGAGCCAGCAGAACTCGGCACGTTTATCAGCAATACCCGGCGGTCGCGGAGGTGAGGAGAAGTAACATGAGCAACGACCAACGCAACCTACCCGCAAACCGGGAAATAGACGTCACTCCCAGCGGCCCCGCCACCATTGATGGTGAAGCCTCAGAAAAGCTACCCACCAGCGACAAAGGCTACCGCAGGTTAGGGTATGGCATTCTGCTAATTGCCCTGGGCGGTTTTGTTCTGTGGTCAATAACGGCCTCGCTGGCGATTGCCGTGGTGGCGCCTGGCAGTGTCTCTATCGAATCCTTCAAGCGGACCGTACAGCACCTTGAAGGCGGCATTGTGCGCGAACTGCCGGTAGAAGACGGCGACAAAGTGCAAGCAGGCGACACGCTGCTTGTATTAAGCGACACCCAAGCGCGTTCACAGCTGGAAATTGCCCGCTCGCAATACCTGATCAACCGCGCCATGGAAGCCCGTCTGCTAGCTGAGCAGGAAGGGGCAGAAATGATGGTGATTCCTGAAGATATTAAAGACGCCGACAACCCACGCGTGCAGCAGGTGATTGCCGTACAGCAAAGCCTGTTCACGGCGCGCCGCCAATCGCTGATCAGCACGCTGGAATCCCTGGATGAGCAGATCATCCAGATGCAGGAGCAAATCGACGGGCTAGAGCAGCGCATTTCGGTGAATACTCAGCGTATCTCCTCGCTACGCTCGGAAGCAGAAGACTTCCGCTCGCTCTACCGTGAAGGTCTGGGCGACAACCAGCGCCTGCGCGAGCTAGAGCGCCAAGTGTTGCAGTACGAAGGCGACAACGCCGAATTCCGCGCCAACATCGCCCAGCTGCGTTCGCAAATCAGCGAAAACCGAATGCAAAAAGAGATTCAGCAGCAAGAGTTCCAGAAAGAAGTGGGCGAACAGCTGCGGGAAGCCCAGGCGCAAATTGCCCAAGCCGAAGAGCAGATTGTCTCGCTGAGCGACCAAGTAGAGCGCACCGTGATTACCGCACCGGTTTCCGGCACCGTGGTAGGCCGCCAAGTGAACACGGTAGGCGCGGTGATTCGCGGTGGCGATACCATTATGGAGGTAGTGCCCTCTAACGATGGCTTTGTGGTGGAAGCCCGCATTCCCACCCGCGATATCGACAACATCTACATCGGCCAGTTTGCCGAGATCCGCTTTAGCGCCTTCAACCAGCGGCTGACCGATGTGATTGACGGCGAAGTGATCCATGTCAGCGCCGACAGTTTTGAAGATGAAGCCACCGGCGAGCGCTACTACCGTGCGCGGGTTCGCGTGACCGAAGAGGGTTACACGCAAATGAACGAACACATGCAACTGCTCTCGGGTATGCCGGCTGAAGTGATGATCCGCACCGGTGAACGCACCTTCGCCAGCTACATTGCCAAACCCATCACCGATATGCTGGCACGCGCCCTACGCGAGGACTAATGACACAGATGCTAACACGCCTCACTCCGTTGGCACTGGCTATCGGCATGCTCGCGGCACCTTATGCCCACGCCCAGCAAAACCCGCCCGCAGGTAGCGAGGCGATGGCAGAGCTAGCCGCCTTAGAGCAAAACAGCGAACTACCCGCAGCATTGCCATCGCTGCCTGGGCTGTTTGCCCGTGCGTTAGAGCACGACGCCGACCTCTCTCGCCAGCGCTATGAGCTAGCCGCCACGCGGGAAGAAGTCCCTATGGCGCGCTCGCAGCTCCTGCCGCAAGTCAGCGCCACGGGTGGCTACCTATGGCAAGACTCCACCAATATTCAAACCTCACCGGATGATTTTGGCCTCGACCAGCCTGCCCAGCGCCCAGGTGAGATAAATGAAGAGTATTGGCAGCTGCAGCTACAGCAGCCGCTGTTCAGCCTAGAGCGCTGGCGCAGTATGGATGTTGCTAACGCCCAGGTAGATGCGGCAGAACTGCAGCTTGCGGTGGTGGAGCGTGATCTCGCCCTGCAAGTAAGCGAAGCCTACGTGCAAGCCTACCTCGCCTCCCAACGTTTGGGGCTGCTGGAATCACAACAAGCGTCGCTAGAGCTGCAAGTGCGCCAAGCACAGCGCGCGTTTGATTTAGGCGTAGGCGACCGCATTAACCTGCTGGAAGCCCAGTCGCGCCTAGACCAAGCAATATCGGATGCCGTGCTGGCAGAGAACGAGCTGGATAACGCGCTCAGCACCCTGGAACGGCTGACCGGCACACAGCCCGAGTTCCGTGGCCTAGCAGTAGGGGAGCTATCAGAAGTGACCCTGCAAAGCGAGTGGGGCAGCCAAGATGACTGGATCGCCCGGACTGGCCAAAATTTAGACGTGCTACTGGCCCGCCAAGAGCAGCGCATCTCTGAAGCCGATGCCAGCACCCGCCGGGCAGGCTACTACCCCGAGCTAAACCTCAACCTAAGCTACTCCGACCGCCAAAGTGACGACGAGCTAAGGGAGAGCGAAGACTACCGCGCCAGCATAGAAATGAGCGTGCCCATTTACCGGGGCGGCTACACCACCGCCAACGTGCGCCAAGGCGAACGGCGCATTGATGCTACCCAGGCAGCGTTTGATAACCAGCGCAATTTAGCGGTACAAGACGTACGCCAGCGCTTGCGTTCGCTAAATGGCCATGTACGGCGTCTAGAAGCACTCAACCAAGCCATTGCCTCTAGTCAGCTATTCTTAGAAGCAGCTGAGCGTGGCGAGCAATTAGGCTTACGAGATTTAGTTGACGTACTGGATGCCCGTGCAAGCCTCTACGACCAACGTATTCAATACATTGATACGATTGGCGAATATGCCCTCGATACGCTAGCACTACAGTCAGCGGTAGGAGAGCTAGACAGCCAAGATCTCAACGATATCGTGCAGCTACTATTATCAATGACAGATATGGCAGCGACTACATAAGGGCATAGCAACCGCATGGCTGCGTTAAAAGGCACTCAAACTAACGAATGGCTTCGCCGTATAATGCGCTGTTTCGATGCGGCCATCGCGATGGGGGTGTCCACCTTCGTACTTTGGCTGATGCCCCATCTATCGATAAACGGCGAGTATTACTTATTCTTCATGTTAATCGGTGGGTTGCTACTGCCCGCCGTGGGGGAACTGGTAGGGCTCTACCAGCCCTGGCGCGGGCGCAGCCTGTTTAGCATGCTAGGGGCTTATGGGATAAGCTGGCTAATCACGATTGTACTGCTAAGCCTTTTATTGGTAGTCACTCAAAATACTCAAAACTTTTCCCGCCTGTGGATGGGTTTCTCCTCGCTGGCCGTGTTGTTCACCGGCAGTGCGATGCGCGCAGCCCTTTATCTTTACTTAAGAGACCTGCGCTCAAAGGGTAAAAATCGCAAGCGCATTATTATTATTGGACGTGAAGACAACTTAAAACGGCTTGAAAACCATCTCAATGCCATGGTGTACGCAGGCTACACTCTTCAATATGCCTATCAGGATGATGATTCCGATGGCTTTCATAAAAAGCTCAACACGTTAGCGCAGTCGAGCACATTTGAGCGTGATTTTGATGAAATCTGGTTAACCTACCCGCTCAGCGATGGCGATAAAGTGCGCTTGGTATCAGCAAGCCTGATTAATATTCCTGTCAACGTGCGCTACTTTCCTGATCTATCGGATATACGCTTGCTGAATCACCGTATGGCCCAGGTCGTTGGCCTATACTCCCTAGAACTCAATTACAGCCCGCTAGATAGCGGCCCGCTACGCCTACTCAAAAATCTAGAAGACCGCCTGTTGGGCGGGCTACTGTTTGTGGCGTTCTTCCCGGTTATGCTGGTCATTGCCGCGCTCGTAAAATGGAAGATGGGAGGGCCAGTACTGTTTAAACAATATCGGCACGGCATTGATGGGAAGTGCTTCCGTATCTATAAATTTAGAAGCATGACTGTCCATCAAGCGGATAAAACCCAACAAGCCAGCCAGAACGACCCTCGCATTACCCCGCTTGGCGCATTTTTAAGACGCACCAGCTTAGATGAGCTGCCCCAACTGTATAACGTCTTGCAAGGTAGAATGTCGCTTGTGGGGCCGCGCCCTCATGCGCTAGACCATAACCAGTACTACCAAGGCGTAATACAGAACTATATGCAGCGCCACCGGGTAAAACCTGGCATGACAGGGTGGGCTCAAGTGAATGGTTACCGTGGCAGTACCGACACCTTGGAGCAAATGCAAAAACGGGTAGAGTTCGACCTCTATTATATCGACAACTGGTCGTTAGGGTTTGATCTGAAAATACTCTCAATGACCCTAACCCGAGGCTTTATCAACTACCAGCCGTAGGGTCAGCCTATATCGTTTAACGCCAATAATGCTTATGCATAGAAAAGATGCGCTTCAATCCGAGTGGTAAGTGATGTTCATTCTTACCCAGCCGGTAGCCCGCATATTTCAGCAGTGTGCGAATGCCTGCTTCGGGTAAGCGCCAAGGCGCATGGCGAAGCAAATAACGAATCTCTGACAACACAAACCGCTTACCTTCGCCCTCCGCTTTCCCCAGCCATGCTAGCAACCACTTTTCGCGATGGTGGAACACACCAATATCGAAATAGCGTTGAAACTCTTCAAAGAGCGAATAGTTATGAGAATGGTAGACGCATGCCTCTGCGCAATAGGCCAGCTGCCAACCGTGCTGTAACAGCCTCGCGCCCGCCATCATATCCTCACTCAAAATAGTGCCCTCAGGGAAACCACCCGCCTCCAACAACACCTCGCGGCGATAAGCGGCAAATGAGTTAGATAAAAACGCCGTCTTAATCCCTAATTGAGGAATATCCTCGCTACCCACCACGCGAGAATAAGGCGAATAATTAAAATGCCGGGCATGAGCCGCAATAGGAGTGGCATCCTCATGGGGGAGCTGCCGCCCAAACGCCGCCCCAACGCCTGGGTTATCAAACGCAGACAGCAGATTTGCTAGCGCCTTATGATCAGCGAGCAACGCATCCTGTGTAAGAAAAATCACAATGTCGCAATCATCTAAATGTAACAAAGCGCGCTGCCGGGTACCGCCGTGATTAAAATCACTGCGCTCAATGACCACGACCTCACACCCCGCCTCACGGGCAGCATCTGCTGTTGCATCATCGGAAGAAGAGTCGATCACCAGCACGCGAAACGAGGCAGCCGTAGGAAGCGTCAGCGCAAGCCACTCATGCCATGTGGAACCTGCATTAAGAGTAGGCACACATACGCCAACGGAAGGGGAGGAGGCAACAGCAAGGGGCATAAATCAGTCAAGCTCAAGTGGCAGAAGGTAAACGGCTATAAAAAAGCGACTAGCATACGCGTATACTAGCCGCTGGTCAGCTGACTGACACGGAACCACCGCATTTGAGACGACGTATGGATACCAGTAATCATCGCCCCAGCCCCCACATTGCCATCCTGATGGGAACCTATAACGGTGAAGCGTATCTATCAGAGCAGCTAGATTCGATCGAGCAGCAGCACTACCCCCACTGGACGCTACACGTTTCTGACGACAGCCCAACCTCCGGCACACGAAAGCTGCTCGAAACGTATCAACAGCGCTGGGGGAAAGACAAGCTGGTCATTTATCAAGGAAAGCAGCAAGGATTTGCTATCAACTTTATGTCGTTAGTGCGCAATCAGGCCATCCAAGGCCACTACTACGCCTTTGCCGACCAAGATGACTGCTGGCACCCTGAAAAGCTTCAGCGGGTGGTTGAGCACTTGACCAATCAGAGCAGCAGCCAGCCTTTGCTATACACAGCCAGAACACGACTGGTGGATGAGCAAGGCGCGCTGATTGGGTATTCCTCACTCCAGCGAAAGCCCCCCTCTTTCCAAAATGCCCTGGTGCAGAATATCGCTAGTGGTAATACCATGGTGTTCAATCAAGCTGCACGCGACACCCTCCTGAAATCGCCCCACGGCGAAGATACCGGGCTACACGACTGGTGGTGCTACCTGCTAATCACTGGCTGTGGAGGTCAAGTGATTTACGACGCCACTCCAAGCCTGGATTATCGCCAGCATGATCAAAACCTTATCGGAATGAAGCGCGGGTTGAAAAGCCTGCTATCTCGTTTTATCCATCTATGGCAAGGAGGCCACCGCACGCAAATTGACCGTAACCTGGAAGCACTAGACGCACATCAAGATTGGCTGACCCCACACAATCAAGCCAGTTATCAACAGTATCGCCAATCGCGCAGTGGCAATGCCTGGCAGCGACTGGTAGGGCTGCGCCAATCCCGAGCCTACCGACAAACCTGGCAAGGCAACGTTGCCATGCTGGCGGCGGCTCTTCTTAACAAAGGGTGACTGAGGTAACATCTGCGCCCTTAAAAATTTCCTGGAAAGCAAGCGCTATAACGTTAGCTCTTGCTTCATTCAACACATCGAATGGTGTAAAGAGAACCAATGAATCCACATGCTTTAAATTCGGTAGCCCCACGCGCTATGGCAGCGCATTTATGGCGCTACCGAGAACTCATTGCACGCCTTACCAAGCGTGATGTAATCGGCCGTTACAAAGGTTCGCTCCTTGGGCTGGCATGGTCATTTGTCACGCCCATTATCATGCTCGTGATTTATACCTTTGTATTTACAGTGGTATTTAATGCCCGCTGGGGGGTAGGCGGCGAAGAAAGCAAAAGTGTATTTGCTCTCCAGCTTTTTGCAGGGCTTATTGTGCATGGCATTTTTGCAGAAGTGCTAACGCGGGCTCCTAGTCTGATTTTGACCAACACCAATTACGTCAAAAAAGTCGTATTCCCGCTGGATATTTTACCCCTCATACCGCTGGGTTCGGCGCTATTTCATGCTGCGATAAGCACGCTGGTACTTTTGCTTGCCCAACTGATCGTGCTAGGTAGTATCCCCTGGACCTTTTGGATGCTACCGCTGGTGCTGCTGCCGCTATTAGTCCTTGCGATGGGCATTAGCTGGCTTCTGGCATCGTTAGGCGTGTTTTTGCGCGATATTGGTCAAACCATGGGGCTTATCGCCACTATGTTGCTTTTCTTATCGCCTATTTTTTACCCCATCTCGGCGTTACCAGAAAATTTTCATGGCTTGATCCACGCCAACCCGCTCACCTTTATTATCGAACAGGTACGCCTTGTTCTGCTTCAAGGGCAGTTACCTGATGTAGCGGGATTAATAAAGTACCTGATCGTTTCGCTCCTGGTAGCGTGGTTAGGGTTTGCATGGTTCCAAAAAACACGCAAGGGGTTTGCCGATGTCCTCTGAGCAATCCAACACAGCGATCACTGTCGACAACGTCGCCAAGTACTATCACATTTACGAACACCCCAGCGACCGTCTAAAACAGTTCGTGATGCCTCGTGTAAGCCGGGTGACGGGCAAGCCCCCCAAAACCTATGGGCGTGAATTCCGCGCGTTAGATGGCATCAGCTTTCAGGTGAATCGGGGCGAGACGGTAGGCATTATTGGGCGTAATGGTTCGGGCAAATCCACCTTGCTGCAAATGATCTGCGGCACGCTAACGCCGACGCTAGGCAGTATTGGTACCGAAGGCCGCATTGCCGCGCTACTTGAGTTAGGCGCAGGGTTTGACCCTGAGTTCACCGGGCGCGAAAACGTCTATATGAACGCCTCGGTGCTCGGCCTCACGAAGCCAGAAATAGACGACCGACTGGACGATATCCTCGCCTTTGCCGAAATAGGCGACTTTATTGACCAGCCAGTCAAAACCTACTCCAGCGGTATGTACGTCCGTTTAGCGTTTGCCGTCATTGCCCACGTCGATGCTGATATTCTGGTGATTGATGAAGCCCTGGCCGTGGGCGATGCGTTTTTTGTCCAAAAGTGCATGCGCTTTTTACGCCGCTTTATGGAACATGGCACGGTACTGTTTGTGAGCCACGACACGGCTGCCATACTAAACCTCTGCGAGCGTGCCATTTGGCTGGATAAAGGAAAAGTCGCCGCCGAAGGCGCACCCAAAGAAGTCGCGGACGCCTACCTAAAAGCCTTTTTTGAATCCAATCAAGGGGCAAGTGGCACAACCCAACGCAATGAAGAGTGGCACGAAGAGCAGCGCAAGCGCCCTGTGCCGCGTGATATGCGCCAAGACATTATTAACGCAAGCCCCCACCGCAACGACCTGGAAATATTCGCCTTCGACCCTCATGCCGAAGGCTTTGGCAAAAAGGGCGCTATGATCGAAGAAGTGGTGCTCCACGACCGTGAAGGGCACCCCCTCACATGGGTAGTGGGCGGTGAAGAAGTCATGCTCTCCATTAAAGCCCGCATTCATCAAGAGAACCCCATGTTACAACCCATCATGGGGTTCTACATTAAAGACCGGCTGGGGCAAACGCTGTTTGGTGATAACACCTTTGTGACCTACCAAAGCGACCCCGTGAGCGCAATGCCCGGAAGTACTCTGGAAGCTAGCTTCACCTTCCGCATGCCGATACTTCCCCAAGGCGACTACAGTATTAGCACGGCGATTGCTGATGGCACCCAGGATAACCACGTACAGCATCACTGGCTGCACGATGCGCTTTTTTTCAAATCGCACTCCAGCAGCCAAAGCCATGGCCTGGTGGGTATTCCCATGCACCATATTGAATTACAGGTAGACCAACGCGCATGAGCACAACGAACGAACACCACCTAGACCCAACGGGCGAACGCTTTTTACCTAACGTACTCACGGGCGATATCGTCGCTGAACACCTGCACCGGTACTACTTTGCCCAAGGTTATGTAAAAGGCAAAGAGGTGCTCGACATCGCCTGTGGCGAAGGTTACGGCAGCCACTACCTCGCCCAGCAAGCCGCCAGTGTGGTCGGAGTGGATGTAGATGCTAAAACCGTAGAACACGCACAAGCCACCTACAGCCACCCAGGGCTTAGCTACCGACAGGGCGACTGTGCGGCGATTCCGTTAGAAGACAACAGTGTTGATGTGGTGGTGAGCTTTGAGACCATCGAACACCACGACCAGCACGACGCCATGATGGCAGAGATCAAGCGCGTACTGCGCCCCGATGGCCTGCTGATCATCTCCAGCCCCGACAAACACGAATACAGCGAAAAACCCGGCTATGACAACCCTTATCACGTTAAAGAGCTATATAAAGAAGAGTTCGAGCAGCTGCTAAGCAAGCACTTTGAACACAGCACATTATTGGGCCAGCGGGTAGTGTATGGCTCTGCCATGTGGGACACCCGCAACAAAACGCTGATTAACTACAGCGAAACCCAACCCGCTGGCCAACCTGGCACGCCCGACCCTGTTTACTGGGTGGCCCTTGCCAGCCAGAAAGCTCTGCCAAGCCACCGTAGCTCCTTCTTTCAGCACGACATTCAACAAAGCGATGCTGTCAACCAACAGCGCACGCTGGTACAAGCCCGCGACATGGAGCTAGCGCAGCGCGGCGACTACATTGCCGAGTTAAAGGTAAACCATGAAGAGCGCATCGCCACGTTAAAACGCAACGCAGAAGAAGCTCATCAAAAGCACGTTGAAAAGCTACAACAAGCGGATGACGCAATTCAAAAAGCAGAACAAGCGCTAGAGCAGCAAGCGCTAGAGCAGGAAACGTACCACCACCGCCAACTGCTTAAAGCCCATGCAGGCACTATTAGCCACGCCAACAACCCCGTATGGCTAGCGAAGCAGCTGCTAAAACGCTTAAAGCAACTACCCCGTGAAATGAAACGCGCCAGAGCCGAGCGCTACCAAATTGCTGCCTCTGGGTTATTCGATGCCAACTGGTATCTGCAGCACAACCCCGACGTACAGACCACCGGCAAAGACCCCCTCAAGCACTACCAGCGCTTTGGCGGTTATGAAGGCCGCGACCCCTCGGCCAATTTCGATACGCTGAGTTACCTACAGCAGCACCCCTGGCTGTTCAGCACCCGCCAGCACCCGCTGATTCACTACCTTAACCAGCCGCGCCCTGGGGCAGAAAGCGAACAGCCAGAAGGGCAGGGCAGTGCGGGCACTAACCTCATGTTTGGGGAAATGTTCGCCCAAACCGTCGGCAGCGATGACGACTACGTACCCCTGGCCGAAAAGCCACTGGAAGAGCCTTCGCGCCTGCGCCCGATAGCCTTCTACCTGCCCCAGTACCATCCCATTGCGGAAAATGACCGCTGGTGGGGCAAAGGCTTTACCGAGTGGACCAACGTTGGCAAAGCCGTACCGCAGTTTGCCGGGCACTACCAGCCACGCCACCCCGGAGAGTTAGGCTACTACGACCTGCGCCTACCCGAAGTGCAAGAGCGCCAAGCCGAGCTGGCCCGCCACTACGGCATAGAAGCCTTCTGCTTCCACTACTACTGGTTCAGTGGCCGCAAGCGCCTGCTAGAGCGCCCGATTGACCAGTTCGCCAACAACCCGAATATCGATTTTCCCTTCTGCCTGTGCTGGGCCAATGAGAACTGGACCCGCCGCTGGGATGGCAAAGAAAGTGATATTCTCATGGAGCAAAAGCACCTGCCGGAAGATGACCTCGAATTTATCGAAGACATCGCCCCGCTCCTGCAAAAGCCCAACTACCTACGCGTAAACGGCAAGCCGCTGCTGATTGTTTACCGCGTGGATATTCTACCGGATGCCAACAAAACCGCCGAGGTATGGCGTACCTACTGCCGCGAAAACGGTATTGGTGAGATTCACTTGGTATCTGCCCAAAGCTTCAATAACGGCGACCCGCGCCCCCACGGGTTTGATGCGTCGGTTGAGTTTCCTCCGCACCAAACCCACGCCAAGCGCATAGACCACCAGCTCACGCTGCTCAACCCGGCGTTTGAAGGTTGCGTGTACGACTTCGCGGATCTCGTATTTACCCAACTGGCTAAACCCGCCACGGAGTACACCCGCTATCGCACCGTTTCCCCCGGCTGGGACAACGACGCCCGCAAACCAGGGCGTGGCCACACCTTTGCCAACGTCACCCCAGGCCGCTACCAGCAGTGGCTAGCCGGAGCCGCCCGCGAAGCCGACCAGCTACCCGGCGATGAAAAGCTAGTGTTTATTAACGCCTGGAACGAGTGGGCCGAAGGCGCCTACCTAGAGCCAGACCGCCGCTACGGCTACGCCTACCTAGAAGCCACCAAACAAGTGGTGAAGCACTACACCAAACCGGCCAACTTCGCCCTGGAAACCACGCTACCCAACTGGAAAAAGCGCCACGAAACCGCCGTCATCCTCCACCTTTACCACACCGAGCTATGGGACGAAATGGCCTCCCATTTGGCGCACCTGGATGGCAAGTACGACCTTTACATCTCGCTGCCCGAACACGCCCCCGAAGGCACCGTGGCCCGCATACAGAAAACCGTACCGGATGCCCGCTGCGCCACGCTACCCAATAAAGGGCGCGATGTGCTGCCGTTTTTAACCATGCTTAGCGCCATTCGCCCGCTGGGTTACGGCCAAGTGTGTAAAATTCACGCCAAGCGCTCCCTGCACCGCCAGGATGGCGACCTATGGCGGCGTGAGTTCCTCGGCCAACTGCTAGGTTCCAAAAAGCAGGTGGCCAGCGTGATCAACGCCTTCAACCACCACCCGGATATCGGCATGATTGGCCCGGCAGGCCACTGGCTGGATTACGACCGCTACTGGGGCAGCCCCGAAAGCCCCGCTCGCACCCGCACCCTGCTGGAAAGCCAAGGCATTCGCATAGGGCTGGAAGAGCTCGGCTTCTTTGCCGGTTCCATGTTCTGGTGCCGCCCAGAAGCGATGGACCCGCTGCTCAACATCACCGATGACGACTTCGAACCCGAAGAGGGCCAAACCGACGGCACTCTGGCCCACGCCCTGGAACGCATTTTTGCCGCCTCCGCCCAAGCCGCAGGTTATCGCATTACCGATACCCGTACGCCCGATGCTGTGCAGGAACCCGCATTTGAAGAGCACTATCCGTTTGCTAAACCCAGCCCGTCTTTATACGGCTTAAACCACCCGGCAACGGCGCAACAAACGACCGCCATAACGCCTGAACCCTCCTTAAAAGCGCGGTTACGGCAAGAAGCACAGTGGTTGCGTCGCAAGGCGGGTAACTTAAAGCGACGGTTACGCTAGTGAACAACCACCCCTAAGCGGCCTATTAACGGATGAAAATACCGGTTAACCAGAGTATTAGAAAAGTGGTGCTGTTCTGGTAAGGCTGTTATGATCAAAGGGTGAATCGCGCGATTCACGGTAGGCTAAAAGCAGTAGTTAACTGTCTTGATTTTGTAATGCCTTAAAGGATATTGTCTGCCACAAGGCAAAAAACGACAGGATTGAGTAGCCTGCTAGCTTGGCACTGACGTCTCAGCAAGGGATCCCCCAGGGGCTGAGAGTCGGCTTAGCAATAAGAAAAGGGAAGGTGCCAACGGCACCTTTACATATGCATATGTAAGGAGAGTACCTACATGGCGATTAGCTTTAACGAAGCCTATTATCTGGAGCAAAAACTTGCCCAGCTACAACAAGCCGGCGAAACCGGTTTTGAATCCACAGCTGATGTGCAGGCTGCTTTCGCGGCTTCTGGCCTAACAGCCGAACAACACTACAACCAGTTTGGTACTGCCGAAGGCCTTAACCCAAGCCCTGAATTCAATACCGACGTTTACCTGAACCAAAAGCTGGCTCAGCTTCAAGCAGACGGCGAAGAAGGCTTTGAAACCACCGCCGACGTACTGGCCGCCTTCCAAAACGCTGGCCTGTCCCCGCTAGAGCACTACAACCAATTTGGTGCCTTCGAAGCAATTAGCCCCAACAACGACTTCAATGCAGAGTTCTACCTGGAGCAAAAACTAGCCCAGCTGCAAGAAGCCGGTGAAACAGGCTTTGAAACCACTGATGACGTACTGGCTGCTTTCCAAGCTGCTGGCCTGTCACCGCTGGACCACTACAACCAGTTCGGTGCGTTTGAAGCCCTCAGCCCGAGCAACGCGTTTAACACCGAACGCTACCTGGCCGACAAACTGGCCCAGCTGCAAGCGGATGAAGCGACTGCCGAAGAGTGGGCAGGCCAAACGACGGCTGACCTGCTGGCCTCTTTCCAAAGCGCTGGCCTTACCCCGCTGGAACACTTCCAGCAGTACGGCCAAGACGAAGGCTTGGTAGCTCAGCCGGTTACTCCCATCCTCACGCTTGCTGACGCTGTAGCCGCTCAAGAAGCGGGCGAACTGCCGGAAGTCTACGAGCTCACCGACGGTGTCCTGACTCTGGAAGAAGCTGTCAGTGTTGCTGACGCCCAGGCAGCGCTGGACGCCGCCCAGGCTGTCATCGCTAATGCCGCCAACGAAGAGCCGGTTGAGCTGAACGCTACCTACACGCTGGCCGACACGCTCGAAAACCTCGAAAACGCACCGGAAGTTGTTGCAGGTGCTGAGTCTTACAGCCTGACCGACCCCGAGCTGACCGCTGCTGCTGTTGAAGGCGTTGCGGTTGACGCGCTGGAAGACGCACAAGCAGCCGCTGTACAAGCCGTTCGTGACAATCCGATCGTGGCTGAAGCGACCAACGGTAGCGAGATCACCGTCAACAATGGCACCTACACGCTGTTGGACGATGCTGACGCGATTATCTCAGCCATCGAGAGCGACGCTGTAACAGGCGCGACCTCTGTTGCTGTCACCAACGATAGCATCACCATCGCTCAGCATGTTGACCTGCAGAGTGTTGTCGATCAGCTCCCCGAGATCGTCGACACCGCTGCCAACGCCTCCGGCAAGACCGGTCTGGGCGAGCAGGCGATTACTATTACCGATGCGGTTAATGGTCCGGCTTACGACTTCAGCGGCTTGCAGAACGCAACCATCGATGTTGCCGCTTCTGTTGACCTGACTACTGCCGATGACCTTGGCGGTGCCGCCATCGAAGTGGCCGAAGATGCTACCCTGACCCTGACTGCCCAGCAGGCGACTGATCTGGCCGAGGCCGGTGGCAGCGTTACGGGTGCTGGTGCGGTGACAGTGACCAACCTGGACGGTGCGCTGATCTACGATCTCAGCGCTATTAACACCGACGCTTCCGTTTCTGTTAACACTCTGATACTGCATCCCGAGACCGAGCTGGGTGGCGTGGCAGTCGTCGTAGGTACCAGCCTAACCCTGACCGCCGAGCAGGCTAATGGCCTGACCATTACCGGTGCAGGCAGCGTTACCGTCACTGACATCGAATCCGGTGTCGTTTACGACTTCTCTAATATCGACGTGGCAACCAACTTCACGGCGACCATTGCCGACGAAGTGACCCTGGCTTCCGGTTCCGATCTGGGTACCCTGGATCTGGCTGTGAACGGCTCATTGACTGCCGATGCCGCTGATCTGTCCGGCGTGGATGTCACTGGTAGCGGCACTGTCGTTCTGACCGGTGATGCCACCGATGCGGATCTGTCCAACCTGGATACTGGTCTGAGCGTTGACATCAGCGCTGCAACAGGCGACATCGATCCGGCCTTGTTCGACACTGATTATGCTGACCTGACTCTGACAGCTGCCCAGGCAGATGGTGCTGATAACGACAGCACAGCGATTACTATTGAAGGTCCTTTCTCCAGCAGTGCGGTTGATTTCTCGTCGCTGACGAACGCCACTGCTAATGTTGAGAGCACGTGGACCGTCCCGGCTGGTAGCGATCTGGGCACTGTCACACTGGCTATCGCCGATGGCGTTACCGTGGCGCTCAACTCCGCGATTACGGGCGCGAATGACATTGATACTTCCGGTGAAGGCACTCTGCGCCTGACCGGTAGCACTGCTGCTGACCTGAGCGGTGTCACTTCCAGCCTTAATGTTACCTCTTACACCGGTACCCCAACCTGGACAGGTATTAATATTGCGGAAGGCAACACCCTGACGCTGACTGTTGCCCAAGCTGACGCCGGCGGTACCGCTTTCAACACTATCACCGCTGGCTCTATGCTAGTCATTGGTAACGTAGCATCGGGTAGTGCCAACGATGCCGATTTGTCCGGTATCACCGCCGATCTCGCCTTCGACGACAACAGCATCAATGTCGCCACCGGCGCGACTCTGACCCTGAATGCTGCCCAGGCCGATGGCGTGACCATCACCGGTGCTGGCAGCGTTGAGGTTAACGGCACCGCTGACGCCGATCTGAGTGCCGTCAGTGCCGACCTGGATGTGTCTGGCCACTCAACTGGCGAGCTGACCCTGCCCGCCGAGGTGGCCAGCGATCAGACGCTGACCCTGACAGCTGATCAGGCCAATGGGCTGACCACTGATGGTGCCGGTACTGTAAGTGTTACCACTGATGCGCTGACTGCCGATGCCGATCTGACCGATATCACTGCCGAGTTGAGCTTCGTTGGTACCGTTCCTGTCGATGGTTCTACCCTGACCCTGACAGCTGCTCAGGCTGATGGTGTGACCACCAGCGACACTGGCTCCGGTACCGTGGTCATCGAAGGTTTGGACGGCGCTGCTGCTTATGACCTGAGTAAACTGGCCGCAAACAATCTCACCGCTGCCATCGATGCCGACACCACCCTGGATGCCGGTACCGACCTAGGTGATGTGGTCGTTGACCTGGCCGAGGGTGTCACCCTGACCGTGACTGCTGCACAGGCCGCTGGCCTGACGACCGCTGATGCCGATGGCACCGTCGTGGTTACTGGCACTGTTGCAAGCCAGGATCTCAGCGGTATCCAGGGCACGCTGGATCTGACCCAGATCGACGCAGCCAGTGTACTTAACCTCACTGGCCTCACGGCGACCCAGGTGCTGGTCAACGTGGCGGAAGCCGCTGGTGCCACCATTACCGGCGCTCCGGTCTTGGTTCAGGGCACGCTGTCTCTGACTGAGACGGGTGTTGACAACACCATCGCCGAAGACCTGACTGGCATTGCCAATCTGGATCTCAGCGAAGCGACTATCCCGGCCGATGCTGAGCTGGAGCTGGCGGACGGGCAGAATCTAACTATTGATGCTAGTCAGGTTGCTCAATTCGCGCTGATCAATCAGGCGGACACCGCCAACGCTACAGAAACGATCACCATCAATGGAGTTGGTTCGACAGCACTGGATCTGTCTGCCATTGCTCTTAACCCTGGCAACGTCACCCTGAACGTGACCGGCGGAACCGTCCCTGCCTTTGCTGCGGATGTAACCACTGGCACCGTCAATCTGGTGATCGACGGCGATACCAGCTTCGCTGGCGACTTCGACTTCGCACAGGTTGACAGTATTGTTGTGAACGAGGGTGCCACACTGACCCTGACGGCGGCTCAGGCAACCGAAGCTGTCACAGGCGCAGGTACTGTTGCCGTCACCGGCGACCTGGCTAGCGTCAATGTATCAGGGCTTGACTCAGCAACTGTCGACCTCTCCGGTGCTACCAATGCTCCGAGCACTTTCCCCGAAGGCGGCACGTTGGATACTGTCGCCACCCTGATTCTCAATCCGGCACAGGCAGTGGGTGCTGGCCTTGAGGGTACAGGTACCGTGGAAGTGAATGGCTCCGTCTCTACTGCTATTGACCTCAGTGGTTTGGTCAATACAAGTGCGACGACACCTCCTGTTCTTGTAGCGGATCTGACCGGAATCACTCTGGCACAAGGTGGAAGCCTGGTATTGCCAGCTGACGATGCAACAACCAGCCTGATCCTCACGCCTGAACTGGCTAAGCTGGCTCATACTAACACCTACAGCCTGTCGCCGATCACAGTCGAAGGCACCACAAGCGGCGATCTCAACTTGATCGACATTGATGCGGATCTGGATATCTCCGGCCTCACCGTTGAAGGTGAACTCTACCTGCCGGGCGGCGTGCTGGGTGGCGTGGACGCGTCTCTGGCAAGTGGTCAGGCACTGACCCTGACTGCCGCTCAGGCCAGTGGCCAGGATATTGAAGGTGCGGGTGATGCTTCTGTGGTCATCAAAAGCCTGGATGGCTCTGCTGCTTATGACCTCTCTGAAATTGCCACCGAAATAACAGCTCCTACGGTGACTGCAGCCATCGCCGAAGACACCGTACTGGATGCCGGCACGGTTCTAGGCGCTGTTGCACTGACCGTGGCGGCCGATACCACCCTGACCCTGACTGCGGCTCAGGCCTCCGGTGCAACCATCACTGGTGACGGCAACGTCGTGGTCAACGGCCTGGCCGAGAACACCGTTCTGACCGGTATTAACGTGAATGGTGATCTCACCGTCAATGTCGATGCGAGCGTCGAATTAGTGGCGGGTGCAACCTTGTCCGATTCCGACTCCGATCCCGTTCTTAACCTCGCCGATGGTGTGACCCTGACTTCGCCAGCGAGTGAAGTGGAAGGCCTCACCATCAATGGTGCGGGTGAACTGGTCATCACCGCTGGAATGGCTAGTCAGGCGATCAACGGTGATGCCGCCGTAACAGTGCTGGATCCGGCCACAAGCGCCAATCTGAGCAGTATTGCTCTGGGAACCGATAGCGATCGCCAAGTGACCGTCGAGTTCACTGCTGATGCCGACTTTGCAACTAGCGGCACCATGCCGAACAACGGCGAAAACGTCAGTGTCGTGGTCGCGGACGGTGTACAGGTTGAATTCACCGCCGCACAGCTGGACGGCTTTACAGTTACTGGTGCAGGCTCTGTACTGGTCTCAGGTGCTGCTTCTTCTGAGGATCTGTCCGGTATCGCCACCGACATCGAGATCGATCCGGCTGCGACCAACGTTACTAGCCTTACCTTCCCGACCCTGGCAGCAGGCCAGACAGTGACAGGTACGGCCACGGTTCTGTCTACCGCTGAGATCGCGGGCGATGGCACCATCAACGTGACTGGTTTGGCTGCCAATCCTGCCGGCCTTGCTGCGAACCTGAGCGGCCTGACGGCAGCGTCTGTTACCGCCGAGTTCGACGGAACAGGCACTTTCACCGGCAACCTGGGCAACGCCGTGGTCACCGTGACTGCCGGCAACATCTTAACCGCCGATGCGGCCATCCTCGATGGTGCCACCATCGAAGGCGAGGGCGGCGTGACCGTCACCGGTACCACCGCCGATATCGACCTGAGCAACGTTACCGCCACTGGCAACGTGATGCTGACCACAGCGAATTACCTGGATCTGCGCGACAACGCCACCCTGGGTAATGTCGATGCCTACAATGTCACTGGTGGCAATCTGTTCCTGACCGTTGACCAGGCGGATGGTGCAGCCTTCAACAATTCGGGCAACGTGGTCATCACCGGCACGGCCAACGGCGCGGACTTCTCCGGCCTGGACGGCAACGTCGACTTGACCGCCGTAGAAGGTGACTTTGCCCTGCCGGCACAGCTGGCAAGTGGCGACACTCTGACCGTCACTGCGGCACAGGTCAATGGCAAATCTATCGTGGTGCCGACTGGTGCAACACTTGAAATCGTCGATCTGCACGAGACGCCGAACGCCGACTTGAGCGGTCTGGAGTCGACCGGCGGCACCATCACAGCTCACTTCGACCTGCGTGACGTGACTTCTGACGAGGTCAACTTCACCGGTCAGCTGGGTGCTGGTGTTATCGTCAATGTAGGCCTGGGTGCAACCCTGATTGCAGATGTGGCGATTGCGAGTGGTCAGGCCATCCAGGGCGACGGCACGTTCGTGGCCACCGGTAGCATTACCGATGGCGACTTCAGCGCTGTCACTACCAATCTGGACCTCAGCGGTGCCCAGCTGGATGGCATCACGATCCTGCCAGGCAACGGTACTTTGGGCGGTAGCCAGACACTGACCATCGACGTCAACGAAGTTGGTGGTGAATTCATCAGCGGCGGCAGCATTGTTGCGGTAGGCGAGATCACCGACGGCAACTTCGCCGGTATCAGCTCCAACCTGGATCTGAGCGACGTGACGCTGAGCGGCATTACGGTACTGCCGAGCATGACAGGTCAGACCCTGACCCTGGCCGATGCCAGCCTGATCGATGGCGAGACCATCACCGGTAGCGGTGCCATCGTCATCGAAGGTGATGCCAACGGCGTTGAGTTTGACACGGAAACAAGCCTGACCGTCAACGGTGATGTGCTGAATGCCACCTTCACCAACGTGGAGGGTGACCTGACTATCGTTGGTGATGCCTCCGGTGTCGACTTCACGAACGTGACGGGCGGTACCAACCAGACCTTCGACTTCAGCGAGGCGACGCTGTCCGCGAACACCCTGCTGCCGGGTCAGCTGGGCAATAACGTCACGGTAGATACTGGCGACACCTTGGTGCTGGGTATTAACGATCAGGTGGGTCGTTTCTTCCAGGGCGGGGGTGAGCTTGAGCTGACCGGTGAGCTGCAGAGCGATCTGGATCTGACCAGCAACCAGTTCGGCGTTACAACCTTGACGCTGACTGATATCAGTGTCGCTGACGGTGTTACCCTGACGCTGGATGCTACACAAGCTGATGGTGAAACCTTCGGTGGCGAAGGTCAGTTGAATGTCCGTGAAGACGACGGTAATACTACACCTGACACTTACTCGGTCGATCTGGGCGAGGCAGTGAAGGCCACCATTGAGTTCTCCGATCTGGAAGACGACTGGAACATCACCGGCGCTAATCAGGATGACGTACTGGACTTCAGCCTGATCGCTGCGTCCGAGACCACCGGCCTGAGCAGCACCAACTTCCAGCAGTACGTGAAGGGTGCCGCTATCGACGCTGGCTTCCTGGCTATCGCCACCGATCTGGTGGTTGATACCACAGGTGGTGCTGACACTGTTGCAGACGTCGCAGCTTTCTTTGCACAGGACGGCTTTGCCGGCCTGGGTGCGGACATCAACGGCAGCTTGGCAGCCAATAGCAAAATGATCTTCGCGCTGTCTGACAGTGCCGACGAAGCTGGCAGCAGCCAGCTGTGGTACTGGAATGATGTTGATGCCGGTGGCACACCGGGCGATGGCATTGTTCAAAGTGGCGAGCTGACCAACATCGGCACCTTGACTGACATCAATGGTGTTGAGTTGGCGGGCCTGACGGCTGACAACGTCGACCTGATTGCCTAATCCCTCTCTTTAGAGAGCGGATGCCACCCCCAGTTCGCTGGGGGTGGTTAAGGCAACTCGTAACACGTAGTATCCCTAAACCCCTGGCCTTGGCTGGGGGTTTTTTTTATTGGAGGTTTCTATGAGTGATTGGATCACGCTATCCCGCCAGCAACACGCCTATCAGCGCTTAAAACGGCGCCACGGTTACGAGTTCTGCGCCACCCACACCACCGCCCTGGTGGCACTGGCGGAGTTAGGTAAGGTAGCCGCCCATTACCCCTTGGCATTTCAATATCAGAACGGCCACGTTGTGCCGGTGGCGCTGCTGGGCACCACTACCAACCTCTACGTGGCCCCGAATGGCCGCTGGCTAGCAGGGTATGTGCCCGCTAGCCTGCGCGGCTACCCGCTGCGGGTAACGGCGCAAGGCCCGCAACAGGTAGCACTGGAAGTAGCAGCAGAGTACCTCGCCGATACCGATGGCGAGGCAATCTTCACGGAGGAAGGGGAGCTGACCGATGCGGTCAAACCTGCATTCCAGTTTCTGGTGGCCAGTGAAAAGAGCCGCCAACAAGCGGTGATGGCCGCCCAAGCCCTGGCCAATGCCAACGTGCTGGTGCCCTGGCCGCTCACCGTTACCCAACCCGACGGCAGTTCGTTCACCTATTCATCGCTGTACCAAGTGGATGAAAAAGCGCTGCACGCCCTGGATGACGCCACCTTTGCCCACTTAAAAGGTGCCCCGTTACAGCTGGCCTACGCCCAGCAGCTGGCGGTCAGCCAGCTAAGCGAACTGGGCAAGCGCGCCCAGCTACAGGCGAAGCTGGCAGAGCAGCAAGCGCCCGATAACGTACCTGAAAACCTGGATGGGGTGTTCGGAGATGGGGATGACGAGTTGACGTTTGATTTTGATAGTTAATTTAGGAGGGTGACCATGGGTACACATTCGGTAGTCGCGTTTGTGAACGATAAAAATCGAACGTTCACAACAACGGCTAGGATGGAAAAGGGTTCTCACTTGAATGGAGTGATAAAGCAGAGCGAGGATGATGGATACCGGACGATTGTTGTGGCTGCTGGATTGGAAAAAACTGTGGCAAACGCACTGAAAGATGCGATAAATCATGCCTATGCAGGTGCAGGGTATGGCTATGAACCACGAGAGGCATTGTAAAAAAAGTAACACCCAATTATTTCAAAAATTAGGAGATTTGACCAGCCGCGAGGTCAGCCAGCGGTGCGATAACAAGCAAGCGACTAAAGTACACTTGATTAAGCACTATATTGCGGTGCCAGAAGGTGTGGTGGTGCAGCATGGTGACACCAACGCAGTGGCCACCTTCCTGCAGCGCCACCCAGGTCGTCACTTCATCCTCAAGCCTTTGGACGGCACGCGCGGGCAGGGCGTTTATCGTAACCTGCCACCCAAGCGTGTGATGCCGACACTGAAAGGCGCGGCAAAACGCCCCCATCTGCTCGAAGAGTACGTGCCTGGCCCGCAGTATCGCGTCATCGTGGTGGGCGGGCGTTACGTGGCCAGCTGGGAAAACCGGCTCCCCCAGGTGACGGGCGATGGCAACAGTGACATTGCCACCCTGATGGCCCAGGCCCGAGAACGCTCGCACCAACTGACCCACCCTTCATTAGTGACAGATCGCCTGACCCTGAAACCCGATGTGGTGGATTACCTGGCGCAGCAAGGTGTGGTACCAGAGAGCGTACCAGCGGCGGGGCAGACCGTGATTCTTTGGCCCGAACCCGATGATGACTATGGGGGCGAAGCGGTCGATTGTACCCACACGTTGCCCGAGCCCGTGCGTCTGGTGGCTATAAAAGCGGCTGAGGCGCTGGCGTTATCAGTAACGGGGCTTGACCTGATTGTTGAACAAAACACGGGGCGCATCGTTGTGCTGGAAGCCAATCAAATGCCGATGATTCGTGCTATGACGTTTCCCTACGACGGCCAGGGGCAGGGCAACCGTGTCGCTGAGGCCATTATTGACCACTACTTCCCGGCGTCCATCCACAACCCCCCGTCACCCTAAGGCCAGCTTCGATTTCGTCAAAATCTGCGAAACGCTGCAAAGCGGTGTGGTGGGAGAGGTTACGCTGCCCGTGCTGGGGCCAGACTGGGTGCATAAACGCTTTCAGGTTGCCGCTGCCTCGCGGGATAACAAGACGCTGCCCACGCTCCGCAACGCTCTGTTCACCTACGGCATTCATGCTCAGCTGGTCAACAGCGATAAGGGCGACTTGATCGTCGATGTGGTGGCCCCGCAAGGCCTCTACGCAGCCTTTGTGGCAGCATTGGGGGGCGTGGGGGGTAACTAAAGAAGGAAAATGGTAATGACACTGATTCGCGTAGGGAGCTTTCTGGCGATTGCGCTACTGCTAACCGGCTGTAGCGGGGTGCCGTTGGTGCCGTTTATTTGATTGCGTTGGTTAGCCCCTGATGTCTACGTTATGGCACTGCTGAGGGTGAACAATGGCCCAGTGGGTTGCCACTGCCCAGCACACCCTCACGCCGGTGCTGCTGGCAGAACTCAGCAAGCTGCTGCCCACCGCAACGCCGCCGGGTGCCCTCTTTTTGGCAAAATAACGTATGATGCCCGCCTGATTCATGGTGGTTAGCGTGGTAATAGCGCATTGCGCCATAGCAATAGGCAGAGGGAAGGAGAACGTCACATGCAGCCCGCGGCATTAGAAGCCCAGGTGATCAAATTAGTACGCCTACATGCACCGATCAAAGCTCGCCAACTGGCGACGATATTAGCCAATGAGTTTGGCCAGCACGTCGACCGTAGTACGGTGAATTCCTTGCTCTACCAACTGCGCGCCCAAGGCAAAGTAGCGCAAAACGCTGCGTATCAATGGAGCCTTACCGCGCCAGCATCGGGGGCGGCTAAGCAGCACGCCCCATCCACCACCCCAGCAGAAAGTGACGAGCCGCCCGCCCAGCCGGCCATCACGTTTACCCCGGAACAGCAGGCGGTGATCCGCCTAGACCCTAGCCAGCACTTACTCATACGTGGGCAGGCGGGGAGTGGCAAAACCACCGTGCTGGCGGCCAGGGCTGGGCATATTTTGTCGGCTATGCAAAAAGGGTCGCTGCTGTTTTTAACCTATAACACGGCGCTGTGCGCCTACGTCAAAAAAGCACTGCATCAGGCGGGGCTGGATGCCGAGGTAGATGTCGCGACATTTCATGAATGGTCGCGGGCAACGGCGAAAACAATGGGGTATCCGTTAGCAGGCTGGGTGAATAGCAAAGAGCGCAGTGCTCAGCTCAAACAGTGTATCGCCGGTGCTGTTGAAGAAATGGGCACGCACCGGCTGTATGCTATTGATGAAACGCCTTCATTACTTGGCTGGTGGGGTGACGAAGTAGCCTGGCTCTTCGGGCAGCACATCGTTCGCTTAGAGGAGTATTTAACCGTTGAGCGTGCCGGGCGTGGTACAGCGGTGCGTGTTACCCAGGAAGACCGCCGCTTTGTCTGGTGTGTGTATGAGCGCTATCAAGAGTGGTTAGAGGAAACCCGGCAAGAGGATTACGACAACCCTGCTGGGCTGTTGTTGCGGGTGATGATGGAGCAAGGCGGTGATCTTCCCGATGCCGCCCGTTATGACCACTTGATGATAGATGAAGTGCAGGATTTTGATAAAAGCTGGCTGCTGGTGGCCGCTAAAGTGCCGCGTGTGTCGCTGAGTATGGCGGGGGATTTGGCACAGAAAATTTATCGCCGCAACTTCACCTGGGCATCCGTAGGCATTCAGGTGCAGGGCGGTCGTTCGCGTCGGCTTTCCGCTAGCCATCGTACTACTCGGCAAATTATGCAAGTGGCGGAATACCTGTTAATCAATAACGACGTAACAACCAGCAGTGATTATTTAGCGCCTGTGGAGCCCGTCAAACAGGGTGATAAAGTGAAGTGTTTGGTCGGTGACACGCCAAAACAGGCTTACGAAGAGGGTTACGATTGGGTGGCTGAGCAGTTTAAGCGGGTGCGAACCACCTCAGTGGCTGTCGTACTGCCCTTTACTCGGCAGCTTTATCCAGCCCAAAAAGCGCTGGAAGCCCGGGGCTTGAAGGTCAAAAGCGCCAAAGGGGCAGGGTTGGGCAAGTTGGGGGGAGGTATTGTGGTCACGACCTTTCACCAATTAAAGGGGCTTGAGTTCGATCATGTGGTGGTGATGGGCCTGCATGACTCCCAATACCCAGGCCGCTTTTTGGATTCGTTAGCAGAAGAGGATGCAGCCCAAGAGGAGCATCTGTTAAAGCGGGTGCTTTATATGGTGCTAACCCGCGCCAAGCAGAGCGTTACGTTGGTGGGGGCAAACCCTTTTTGCCGCTTACTCGATGATGTACCCGACGAGTTGTTGGAGTATCTGCCTGAGTAAAGTGGGCATACTCGTGCAGCGCTCTAAACGTCAAGGATTTGTGTAGAAAGGCGCTTCTAGGTTGGTTTAAGGTCGCGAGCAAACGCTGCCTCCCAGGCTGTAGGCCTGAGCCTCCTCACGTCTTTAAGTGCTCATCTAGCGCTTTCTAGGCATGCATATATAGAGCCATTAGAAGATGGGGCATCTTACTTGCTGTGTAAGTGAATGCTTGCGCGTTGTAAGTTTTAGATGACGTGTGTAAGAAGTCTCTTACAAGGGGTGGGTGGATTTCCTACATTAATTTTTATTCATGTCGGTATCATTGCACGGCGCTATGCCTTACAGGGTATGGCGATAAAACGATAAACCACGGCAACGCCGGGAAATAGCAAGGGAATAGTGATTATGAGGAAGCACACGTTAAGCCTTATCGCTGGTTCGCTGTTAGGTAAGCGCTCCACCAACCTTGCAATTACCCACAAGTCGATGATGCATCTGGATTGGCAGCTTGGAATCCAGCAACAAGATCTGCTAAGCGAATGAAGCCTCGCCATAGAACGGTGGTTCCTGGGAGAGGATCACTTGAGCGA
>Ga0256829_1000741_pt1 | contig 30231 bp, 35 predicted proteins | sample 131447metaG_FD_185979 | JGI IMG/M metagenome (GOLD analysis project Ga0256829, IMG submission 185979) | Hydrothermal vent microbial communities from Lau Basin, Pacific Ocean - 131-447 | ecosystem: Environmental > Aquatic > Marine > Hydrothermal vents | place: Pacific Ocean: Lau Basin | collected... | reverse complement strand
AAGGCTTATCTTCTTCGTTAAACTTAGGCTAACGATACTAGTATCGCCAACCAAAGTTTGCCTTGAATCTAAACCTTTTAAGTGTTGTTGAATATGACATTTATTATGGTCAGGCACTTATAAAAGGATACTCATGAAAAAATTTATATTGGCTTTGCTATTTGCATCTGCATCATTATGGGCACTTGAAGTGCAAAACACGACAGTAAAGTTTACTGCCTTTAAAACCTATGCAAAAATAGGTGTAAGTGGTATTTTTGAAAAAGTACATGTAAATACAAAAACAGGCAAAAATGTTATTTCTCTTTTAAAAAATGCAACAGCGAACATAGATACATCAAGTGTAAACAGTGGAAACAAAGGCAGAGACATTAAACTTGTACAGAAGTTTTTTAATATTCAAAATGTTAAAAATATTCAAGCAAAAATAGTGAATGTTTCAAAAAACAATCTTGTACTAAAATTAACTATGCATAAAAAAACTTTACAAATTCCAATGCACTATAGCGTTGTAAATAACACAATTAGTGCAAATGGGGTAATTGATTTAGCTGATTTTGCAATGCTTAAATCGGTAAAATCACTTAATAAAGCATGCTATGTCCGACATAAAGGAAAAACATGGCAAGATGTAGATATTTCTTTTACTATGCAATACAAATAAATGAATCGTAGAGATTTTTTAAGTACAGCAACTGTTGCTTCTGCAGCCATAGCGTTGAATGGCTGTAATGAAGGAAAGCATGTTGCTATAGATTACTCCAAACATCCTAAAAAGCATGATAATGAAAAGCATGTGAACTTTAATAGAAATAAAAAAACTGTTATAAAGCTTGCGACAAGCTGGCCTGCACATTTTCCTATTATGGGAACAGGCATTGAAGAGTTTGCAGCACGAATTAAAGCAATCAGTGGAGGCTCATTGGAGATAAAAATTTATCCTAAAAATGTACTTGTTCCCGCCTTGGCTGTTTTTGATGCATGTTCAAGTGGTCAGATAGATGCTTTTCATTCAGGACCTTATTACTGGAAAGGTAAAAACTCTGCTTTTTCACTTTTTAGTGGTATGCCGTTTGGTTTTACAGCCGAAGAGGTAAATTCATGGATGCTTTATGGCGGAGGGTTGGATCTGTGGAGAGAACAGTATGCAAAGTATAATCTTCACCCATTTTTAGGTGGCAATACCAATATTCAAATGGGCGGATGGTTTAGAAAACCAATCAATTCTTTGGCCGATATGCAGGGACTTAAAATGCGAATTCCCGGTCTTGGCGGGGAAATTTTTTCACGTATGGGAGTCAATACCGTTTTACTGCCTGCAGGAGAAATTTATACTTCACTTGAACGTGGTGTTATAGATGCTACTGAATGGGTCGGCCCTGCTCTTGACATTAAAATGGGATTTTACAAAGTTGCACCTTATTACTATTCCGGATGGCACGAACCAGGTTCCGTACTTGAATTAACATTTAATAAACATATATGGAGTAAACTTGCAGATGAGCATCAGGCTATGATTGAAGTTGCTTCAAGTGAAATGAATGCTAATATGGCAACAAAGTTTCATCATGACAATATATATGCTTTACAAAAACTTAAAAGTTTACATGTAACACTAGCCCAATTTCCTGATGATGTTACGCAAGCCGGTAAAAAAGCACTGCAGGGAGTTATACATGATTTAAGTTCGCAAAACAGTGATTTTGCAGAAGTTTATGCATCAATAAAAACGTATTTAAACCTTTCAAAAGAATGGAGTGACGTAAGTTTGAGATATTTTTTAAATATTCGATAATTAGGCTCTTTATTTGCTTAAAAATAGTAGTATTACGAAAATTATTTAAAGAGTTCTCCTTGCAAAAACTACTATTTTTACTATTTTTCTTTTCAAATGCAGCTTTTGCATCTTTTCAAGGTGTTTTAATAGATGCAAATACCTCAAAGCCGGTAAGCTCCGCAATTATCACTGATTCGACAAAAGTAACAAAGAGTGATGAAAACGGCTCTTTTTTTCTACAATCTACAGAAAAACTTTATCATGTAAAAGCCTATGGGTACAGACCATACAGTTTTTCTTCTGATGATAATTCAAGCATTATAAAACTCACACCCATAAAAGTAAAAGCACTCTATTTAACATTTTGGGGAGCCAGTAACAACTCCGGTACACTCAAAAAAATACTCAAGCTTATTGATAAAACAGAAGTCAATGCTATTGTTGTGGATGTAAAAAATGAGTATGGTTCTACATCATTTTGGACGGGGTTTAAACAAGCTAACAGTTATGGAGCCTATAAAAAACGCACTAATCGTGACATTAAAAAATTTATGAAAATTATGAAGAAGCGAAATATTTACACAATTGCAAGAATTGTGACATTTAAAGATGAACTACAGGCATCTCACAATAAAGATTATGCTATAAAAAGAGACAGTAACAATAGTATATGGCGCAATCATGATAATATGGCATGGGTCGATCCATTTGATAAACGTTCTCATGAATATGCAATATCTATAGCAGAAGAAGCAGCTAAAGTCGGGTATGATGAAATTAACTTTGATTATATTCGTTTTCCTGCACGAGAAGGTCTTAAACTATCAAAACAATGCAATCAGCCCAACCGTATTAAGGCTATATCAAAATTTTTGGATCAGGCAAAAAAAAGGCTAAGAAAGTATGGTGTATTTATTTCTGTAGATACTTACGGGAATATTTGCTGGGCGAAAGATGACAACGGCATTGGGCAGACTGTGTCTTCTTTAGCAGCACACGCTGATTATTTGTGTCCTATGCTTTATCCATCAGGATTTTCAAGCGGTTCTTTTTACTTTAAATATCCTTCAAAACATCCCTATGACGTTGTTTACAGAAGTATAAAAAAGATTCAGGATAGAATACCAAGCAACAGAGTAAGACCATGGTTGCAATCTTTTAAAGATTATACACATGCAAGAAAAGAGTATAAAAGAAAAGAGATTCAAGAACAGATAAAAGCAACCGAAGATATTGGTACAAATGGCTGGATGCTTTGGTCGCCTTCGAGTAAATACCACTTAAAGTATTTAAGCAAGTAAATTCATTTTCATTTCATTTGACTATAATATCATACAAATAATATTTCAAAAGGTGATTAATGTTTAAAAAAACAATTCTATTTAGTCTTCTGTCTTTACCAATTTTTGCATCTTCTGTTGTAGTAAGTGTTATTCAACCAGTTGCAAAAAAAATAAATATTACAGTAGAAGCAAATGCTGTAGTAGAATCAAAAAATAAAACCTTTATTACAGCACAAACTACAGGAATTTTACACTTTAATGTCATACAAAATGCTTTTGTTCATAAAAATCAAGTAATTGCTACAATACATAATGAAGTACGGAACAAAAAGCTTCAATTTTTAAAAAATACTTTAATGTCGCAAAATAATGCAATGAAAACAGAACAAATAAAATTTACCATTGCAAAAGAAAAATATAAAATGGGTGTTGGTGCAAAAAATAGTTATCTCAGCGAAAAAATCACTTTGGAACATATGAAAGAGAGCTACAATAGTATAAAAAATAAATATCAAACACTTTTACTCGAACAAGACAATGCAATAATTCATGCACCAACTAATGGAGTACTCACAAATTTACAGGCAAATAATACTTATATACATTACGGTACACACATAGCAACATTACTTAATAAAAACAATCTGGTAAAAATATTTATAGATGGCTTGTATGCTCAACAAATAAAAAAAGGCATGCTAATAAAACTAAGTAGCTCTTATAAAAATTGCGATGCAACCGTCATAAATATACTTCCAAAAAGTACTCATAATCTTATAGAGGTAATAGCCCAGCCAAAAGGAGAACTCCCGTTAAATTTACATGTAAATGCACAAATCATACTCCACAAGATAAATGCCCTTTTAATTCCTAAAGAAGCCATAATATTGGTTGATAATCATCCTGCTGTTTACATTGTTGACAATAAAAATATTGCTCATTTGTTTTTTATAAAAATACAAAAAGATATGTTAACGAATGCTTTTATACAGCAAACATTACCAAAAAATGCAAAAATAGTCCTGAAAAATGCCTATATGCTTCATGATAATTTAGCAGTGAGCATTCAATAATGCAAAATAAGAAAGGGTTTTATCTTTATATACTCAAAAATAAACTAGCTATTATTCTCATTATAACTCTCTTGGCCGCTATTGGGTATAAACTTGCAACGACCATGCCTAAAGGAGTTTTACCCAATATTTTTTTTCCTCGTATAGAAGTGAGCATAGACAATGGACATACTCCAATTGCACAAATGCTTTATTCTGTAACAAAACCAAGTGAAGAGGCATTAAAAACAGTACAAGATGTACAAAAAATAGTCTCTTCGACCTCAATAGGCACAACTGATATTAATATTTATTTTAATTGGAATATCAATCCTTATTTGGCATATCAACTTGTTCAAGCTCGGATGGCAGACATTAAAAACTCTATAAATCCAAATGCCACTGTAACTATCAGACAAGCAACACCAAGTATGTACCCTATTTCTATTTATGCAATAGGTTCCAATACTCTTTCTCGTGCAAAACTTACTGAAAAGCTTTACTATGAGCTCAAACCAGTTATGCTTGGCATTGATGGTGTATATGACATACATATGAAATCTCCTGTATGGAGTGAATACAAACTTATACTTGATAGCAAAAAAATAGCTGCTTATAAACTAAATATTGATGATATTATTGCACAGTTAAAAGCTCAAAACTCTATAAATTTTCTAGGACTTATCAATTCTAAACATACACAGTATATTCTTTCACTTAATCAAAAAAGAGACAATGCCAATGATTTACTTTCCCTTAACATTCATCTTGGTAATCAAAAAAGTATTCAACTCTCAGAAATTGCTCTTTTACTTGAAAAACAAAACCCTGTGAAACAGTTTTCTGCATCAAGCAAATATAAAAACAGTGTTGTCTTTGATTTGCTTCGCCAACCCAATGCCAATTCCATAGATGTGCAAAATGCTTTTAATAAAAAAGTGGCTCAGTTAAACAAAAAACTTGCAAAAGACGGCATACATATTGAAAAATATTATGATGGAACAAACTTTATTCAAAAGGCAATGAGCAGTGTTGTAGATGCTATAGCTTTAGGCTCTTTTATAGCAGTTTTTATAGTCTTTTTCTTTCTAAGAAAGTTTACACTCTCTTTGGCAGCACTTGTTATTATACCTATTGCATTTTTTATTACTATGATTGGTATGAAACTTATCGGAATTGATTTTAATATTTTTTCTTTGGGTGGAATGGTGGCAGCACTTGGCGGTCTGATAGACCAGATGCTTATTGTTATTGAAAATATAGAAAGACATTATGAAAATGGTGAGAGTAAGCAAAATGCCATTATAAAAGGGGCTAAAGAGATCTTACCTATTATGAGTATTGCTACCACGCTTTCTGTCTTGATTTTTATACCTCTTTTGCTTGTCAGTGGTATAGTAGGAGAGTTTTTTAAGCAGTTAGCAACCGTTTTGGTGATTACGTACATCGTTTCTCAAATTATGGCAATATTTTTAACACCAATCATTGCTTATTTAGCACTTCCAAAGACACATAAGAAGCATGAAGATTTTATGCAAAAATATATTAGTAAATATATTAATTTTCTACGAAGAAGTTTTCGATATTCGTGGATTTCAATTCCTATTATTATCACATCCCTTATTACCTCTGTTTATCTTTATTTACACACACCATCAACATTTTTACCAGAGTGGGATGAAGGTAATATTGTTGTTGATTTAGTATTGCCCACAAATATAACACTTCAAGAATCCAAAGATGAGTTTGCACAAATTGGAAAAATTATTAGTAACATAGATGATGTAGAGGCTTGGACTATGAGAATTGGTACAGGGCTGGGAAGGTTAAATGTCCCTATAAATAATGGGGATTTTCTTGTAACACTCAAAACAGACCATAAACATAGTAGTTTTGAGGTAATAGATGAAATAAGAAAAAGACTACAAACTCAGATACCAAATATAGTTGAGCTTGGTCTTTCTCAAGTTTTGGAAGATAGACTTGGCGATATTATGGGAGCAGATGCACCAATATCTGTGATGCTTTTTGGCTCAAATCCTGATGAAATTACTCATGAGGGTTACAAATTACAAAAAAAACTGAGAAATATAAAAGATATAGAAGAAGTGAACGTTCTTACCTCGTATGTTTCTCCTGCTATTAATATCAAAGCAAAAAGTATAGCTTTCACACGTTATGGCATCAATGAAAGTATGTTGCGTTCACAAATTCGATCACTTTACTATGGAGAAGTTGTCGCCTCTATTGCCAATGGTGAAAAACTTATAAACTTAAGAGTGTTAATGAGTCGTCCAGATATAGACCCGATAGAGTATCTTAAAAAGGAACTCAAAATCTATTCACCAACATTGAAGCAAAGAATTCCACTTCACGAATTGGCTGATATATCTTATAAAAATAAAGTCGCTGAAGTAACACACTATAACCTTTCTCCTGTATGTATCTTAGGCGTACGATTTAAAGGGAATGATATGAGTGGTGTTGTACAAAGAATACAGCATTCACTTGAGCATGCAGGTTTACCAGATAACATCACAACAGATATTAGTGGTTTTTATAAAGAACAGCAAAAATCCTTTAAAGAAATGAGTATGGTTATTTTGTTTGCTATCACCATTATTTTTATAGGCTTATTGCTTAACTTTAGCTCTTTACGCATTGCATTTAGCATACTTATGGCATTAATTTTGACAACAACAGGCGTCCTCGGTGCCCTTTTTCTTACAAATAAACCACTTGATATTATGGCATTTATGGGTATTCTTATTGTACTAAGTATTGTTATAAATAATAATATACTTATTTTTGATTTTTATCAGATAAATTTAAAGCAAAAAACCAGTACAACGGAACAGCAATTAGATGCTTTGGCTCTACGTGCAAAACCAATTCTTATGACTATGGTATCAAATGCCTTGGCCCTACTCCCTATTGCTTTAGCTATAGGTACAGGAACACAAATCATACAAGATTTAGCTATCACAATTATGGGAGGGCTGCTTTTTGCAATAGTTATTAATCTTTATATCATTCCACTTTTTTTTCATTTTATACAAAAAAAGAAGTGAAGTGAAAATTTTCAATAGGAGAAACTATGTTTGAAGGAATATTGTTGCTACTGCATCCTGCAATAGCTGTAATTACTATGTTGCTAATAGTCTGGCTGATTGTGTCAGTGAAATGTAAAAATATAAACGAGGCGAGAGTGAAAAAATTATCTCTTGTTATAGCACTTTTCATGCTTATTATTTGGGTGCTTGCTGGGTATTGGTATGTTATTTTTTATTCCACAGACAAGTCTGTTATTATACAAAGTAGTTGGAGTTTTGCACATAAATTTTTTATGGAGACAAAAGAACATATCTTTTTTGTAGTGTTGATTTTATCTCTCTATCTTCCGATAGTTGCGTTTAAAAATAATATTGCGACGAATAAAACTGCTCAAAATCTCATCGTGACACTAGGAATAATACTATTAACACTTATGCTTTACATAGATGGTGCTGGTGCAATTATTTCGCATGGAGCAGAGATAGCTTATATGCATAAGGATGGTTTAGTATGAGTGCGACATTAAATAAATTTACAGTTGGATTTGGAATTTCAGCAGCAATAACAATCTTTTTTAATACTCTTTTAATGATTATAAAAGAAGAAATACCATCAGTTCATACATTTATGGTGACTTTGAGCGGACACCACTGGACAAGTCATGGGCTTATTGATGTAGTACTTTTTTTGCTGCTAGGCTTCTTATTCTCAAAAAAAGAGATACATCAAAATATATCTACTTTACTTATAATTTCAACAATTATAAGCGTTCTTGGTATTATATTTTTTGTTTACTATAAATAAACCATTTAAAGAGTGAATCGATAGCTTTTCATTTTAATTTCATTTTCATATCATAAACTTTCTCATCAAAACAAAATGAGGTTTTATGAAAAAGTTTACTATCTCAGTTGCAATATTACTTGGAATGAGCAGTTTTGTTTATGCAAAAAGCACGACAGAATCAATAGGAGATGCTTTATCTATTGCAATTCCTACGGCTGCCTATGGTACGTCTCTTTACCTTGGTGATAAAAATGGACAAATGCAGTTTTATAAAAGTTTTGGAACCACTATGGGTGCAACTTATCTTTTAAAATACAGTGTCAGAGAAAAAAGACCTGATAGTAACAATAAAGACTCATTTCCATCTGGTCATACATCAAGTGCATTTGCTGGAGCCAGCTTTATACATAAACGCTATGGATTGAAATATGCGATACTTCCATATATAACTGCAATTTATACAGGCTACAGCAGAGTGCATGCAAATAGACATCACCCCATTGATGTTTATGCAGGAGCAGCTATAGGGATACTCTCTAGTTGGTATTTTGTGACACCCTACAAAAATTTGCAGGTTACACCGATTGTAAGTAGTGATTTTAAAGGATTGAGTCTCAATTATAAATGGTGAGAGACTCATACCCTCAAGTGAGACAAAAGTATCTATTCAAATTTCATTTTCTCCTTTTCTTGCTTTTGCCTCATTTGAGGGTATCAATATTAAATCTAGGATACAATTAAGATATGAAATTATTAATCATAGAAGATGATGAAAATATACTCTCATTTCTCAAAAGAGGGTTTGAAGAGGATGCTAATATTGTTGATAGTGCACTTGACGGTGAAGATGGTGAGTACTTGGCTTTACTCAACTCGTATGATGTTATCATAAGTGATTGGATGCTGCCGTTTAAAAGTGGTATAGAGATAGTACAGTCTTTAAGAGAAAAAAACATCACTACGCCTGTTATTATGCTTAGTGCAAAGGGTGAGATAGAAGATAAAATAACAGGTCTGCAATATGGTGCGGATGATTATCTTGCCAAACCTTTTTCCTTTGCAGAACTTACAGCTAGAGTTGAAGCATTGCATCGTAGAAACGTATCTAAAGGTCTCAACTTAATAACATTTGGCAATCTAAGCATCAATACAGACACTAAAATCGTTATGAAAGAATCCAACACAATTGAACTTACAGCTAAAGAGTATGAGCTTTTAATGTTTCTTATCAGAAATAAAAATAGCTATGTATCCAACAGTATGATTGAAGATCAACTGTGGAATAATCAAGAGTATATTAACTCCAATGTTATTCAGGTCACCATCTATCATTTGAGAAAAAAGCTTGGTAAAGAGTTGATAAAGAGCAATCGTGGATTTGGGTATAAAATTGCAGTTTAGTTCACTAAAAACTCGTGTACTTTTATGGTTTGGAACGGTTGCGTTTGTTGTTTTATCCCTTTTTGCATTGTCATTTAACTACTTTTTAAACAAAAGTATTAATAGCAACATAAAAAGTAAACTACAGATTATAGCAGAGAGATATAATGAAAATATTCAAGTCCAAAATATAGGTATAGCTCTTATTAATGATGGTAAGATTCAAAAAAAGAACAGCGTTTTTAATCTGAAAAACTATAAATATTATTTGCATCAAAAACAAAACTTTTTTATCATTCCACACAAAAAAGATGATGACTATATTGATGCACTCTACATTGCACAACAAGGAAAAAACAAAATTCTTGTTTATAGAAAAAATATTGATAATAAGATAGAAAATTTTCAAGATACTCTCCTCTGGCTTATTCCGATTTTACTTTTAGTGTTTATCTTTTTGGCAAGTAAACTGATAGATAAAATACTTTTACCGATTAATAAGTTAAGAAATGCTACCAAAAATATAACGATTACTAAATTTACACAAGAGATTAATCTGCCTAAAGAAGATGATGAGATAAGAGATTTGGTTGTCTCTTTTAATGCAATGATAAAGCGAATAAAAGATGGTGTAGAGCGTTTAGATAGGTTTAATTCTGATGTCTCGCATGAGCTAAAAACTCCTCTTACTGTTATTCAAGGGGAAATAGAAATAGTTTTACGAAAATTGCGTGAACCAAAGGAATATGAAAAATCGCTTCAAACTATTCAAAAACAGAGTAAACAGATTGATCTAATTGTAAAACAGTTACTCCTTTTAACAAAATACTCAAAAGAGAATATTCAAGATACTTTTGAAGAGTGTTCTCTTGATTCTATCTTAATGAATACTATAGATAAATTTCAGCTAAAACTCAAAGAAAAAAATATAAAACTTCATATTGATAAATTAGAGCCCATAAATATGAATGCAAATTGTACTTTGATAGACTCTATATTTGTCAACCTGATAGATAATGCGATTAAATATACTTTTCAAAACAAAAATATAACCATCTCCTTATATCAAGATGATAAAATCCACTTTGTCATCGTTGATGAGGGCATAGGCATTAAAAATGAGCATCTTTCAAAAATCACACAAAGATTTTACAGAGTTGATAGTGCAAGAAATAAAAAAACAGAAGGGTTTGGACTAGGCTTGAGCATTGTTCAAAACAGCATATGGTTGCATGATGGTAATTTGGAAATAATTTCAGAAAAAGATATTGGGACAACATTTAAAGTAGATTTTTTAATATCTTTTAAACAATCTCGCTATCTTCGCTTGAAGTTTTAACCATTGTCTTTGTTCTAACAACGGAAAACCACCATACGTTTTTCCACTCTCTTTAATGTTGTGCGTAATCCCACTCCTTGCAGCAAATGTTGAAAATGACGCTATTTCTAAGTGACCTGCAAATGCTGCTTGACCGCCAACAACTACATTCCTACCAAGTTTAGTTGAACCTGCACTTCCAGATTGAGATACAAAGACACTATATTCGCCTATTATACAATTATGCCCAATCTGCACAAGGTTATCTATGCGAACACCTTTTTTAAGAAGTGTTGAGCCAAACACAGCTCTGTCAATACTCACATTACTACCAATTTCAACATCATCTTCTATAATCACATTTCCATTTTGATATATTTTTTTATGTTCACCCAAACTATTTGTGGCAAAACCAAAGCCATCAGCACCAATGGCAGTGTTAGAATGAATAATACAATCATTACCAATCACACAATCTCTATAAACAGTAACACTTGGATATATAATTGTATTATCTCCTATTACTGCATTTGTACCGATATAAACATGTGCCAAAATTATACACTTTTTACCAATTTTAGCACCATTTGCTATCTCAGCTTTTGATGAGATTTTACTCCCCTCACCTATTTGGGCATTTGGAAGTTTTTTATCTTCAATATCAGGAGCAAAATATTTTGATAAAACAGCCATTGACCAATAAGAATTTTTTACAATTAAAGGTACACAACCATCTGGAATATATCCGACTAAGCTCTCAGGCACGATTACAGCAGCAGCTTTAGTATCTTGAATATCTTTGACATATTTTGCATTTGCCACAAAAGACACTTCATCCGCAGTTGCATCTTTTAAGGCATTCATTCCAGATATTTCTCTATCTGCTTTATCAAAGCAACATGTTAAAATCTTAGCTATTTTACTTAGTTTCAATAGACAACTCCTATAATAATTATGTATTCTAATGTTTAAGAATGAAATGAAAATGAACTGATCAAGTTTGAGTATAAAATTTTCATTTTCATTTCATTCAGAAGTTCTATAGTTACATATGACCTACTTTTTTAAGGGCTTTTACATGTAACACTTCAACATAATGATAAAATGTTGAAGATACTTGCATCAATGGATTTAGTTTTTGTTGATGTAATAGAAAAACAGTTTCAATAGGAAAAAATATGTTAAAAAAAATAGTTTTTATTTCACTCTTTGGAGTGAGTGCTTTTGCAGATATAACAAGCTTTTATCACTCTGCACTAAAAAATTTGGAGTATAACAAAAATTATACACTCTATGAAAAAGCAAATCAAACTTCACAAAGTGCAATTACATACTCCAAATATGCGAATTTTAGTGCGGATGCTGCGTATTCTAAAACATATGCAAAGCTTCTACCGAGTGCATCAGGAAGTTTTGGCACGACTGATATTTCTTTGCATGACACTATGGATCTCTTTGGAAAAAATGACTATAAAATTCAGGCACTACGTTTGAATACCAAGGTAAAAAGAAGCAGACTCAATCTAAAAAAAGAGCAACTTTTTATTGCTCTTGCAAATATAATTTCACTTTATAATAAGACTGCTTTACAACTTAAAATCCGACAAGAACTTTATAACAAACAGTACAAAATTTACGAAAAGCTCGAAACGTTAGAAAAAAATGGTGATGTGACAGAACTTAATCTATTACGTTTTAAAAACACTCTAACTACTTTGCAAACGAGTATAGTTTCTATGAAGCAAGAACTCTTCAAAATGAAGGCACAGTTAAGCCTCTATGCTCCAGATCAAAGCATTCCAAAGCTTACGCAAACTAAGATGTTTTTTACAAAAAAAGATTTTTTATTGCACAATCCACAAGCTAAGATAAATAAACTTGATGCCCAAAAACTTTTATCCCAGTCAAAGGGGATGAATAATAGCTATATTCCCACCATTGATTTTGCTGCTGCGTATCAAAAACTAGATGATCCTACATCGTATGGAGATAATCACTCTTTTGGCGTGGCATTGCATTTACCCTTAAATGGAGGTAACTTTAAAGAAGCAGAGGCACTTAAAGTTGCAGCACTCAGCAAAGAAACGAAAAGTACAGAGTATAAAATTCAAAGAGAACGAGAATATATTAGTTATTATCAAGCTTACAAAAATGCAAAAAAACAGCTTGAAGTTTTAGAACAGTCACAAAAAGATTTTGAAAAAAGTGAAGCAACGATTCAAAAAGCTTATCTAAAACAATATGTTGATTTCAACACCTATTTGCAAGTTTTACAACAGGCACTTGATGTCAAAAACCATATTGTAGCTTTAAAAAACAAGATGCAGTTGGAAGCTACAATTATTAATACAATAGCAAGTGGGAAAGTATATGAGTAAAATCATAGCATCATGCAAAGATATTATCAAAACATTCAACTCAGGTGAAGCAGAAGTAAAGGCACTTCAAGGGATTACTCTTGATGTCTATGGAAATGAACTGCTTATGCTTGTTGGCCCTTCAGGATGTGGAAAAACAACTTTTGTCTCAGTTTTGAGTGGACTTTTAAGCTTTGATAGTGGCGTTTGTAAATTGATGGGAGAAAATATAAGTGCTATGAATGATGATGAACTAACTACATTTAGAGGTAAAAATATAGGTTTTGTCTTTCAGGCTTTTAATCTTTTACCATCTTTGAGTGCCATAGAGAATGTTGCACTTCCTCTTACGGTTGCTTCAAGAAAAAGAGCAGAGGCCCTTGCTCTTGCGTCAGAGATGCTTGAGGCGGTGGGACTTAGTGGCAAAGAAGATGTTAAACCAAGTGGATTAAGCGGTGGAGAACAACAAAAAGTAGCCATTGCAAGAGCATTGGTACACAATCCAAAATTTATTATTTGTGATGAACCCACAAGTAGTTTAGATCATAAATCAGGACAAATTGTTATGGAACTTTTAACAAAAATCATTCAAGAAAAAGGTGCAAGTATGATAGTAGTTACACATGATAACAGAATATATAAATATGCTAATAGAATTGTGCATATGGAAGATGGAAAAATCACAAAGGTGGCTTTATGAGAACTTTTTTTATACTCGTTTTTCTCTCAATTCTTGGCATTGCTGTAGCTATGGGAACTGTTTATTATAACGATATGGAAAAATCAGGCAACAATGTAGCCCTCCCCTCCATTGAACTTCCCTATAAATCTTTTATAGCAGGAACTGGAATTGTAGAGGCAGGGAGCAAAAATATTGTTATTAATTCAAATGTTGCAGGGGTTATAAAAAAAGTATTTGTACAAAGTGGCGATACAATCCACAAAGGAGAACTGTTATTTACGTTAGATGATAGTATAAAAAAGAGTAAGATTGCTGTACTAAATGCAGCTATACAATCCGCATTAGCAAAATTGCAAAGTGCTAAACACCAGCTTAATATCATAAAAAAGATGAAAAAACTCTCTGCAAATATGGTCACCAATGAGAAATATACAAAATTAACAGATAATTACAATGAAGCAAAAGACAACCTAGCTCTTGCAAAGCAAAAACTAAAAGCATTACAAAATGAACTCAAACTTTACAAAGTGTATACACCGATTGATGGCATAGTTTTACGCTCAAATCTTACAGTAGGTTCTTACTTTGGTACACATTCAAAGGCACTTATTTTAGGCAGTAACAAGCTCAATATAAAAGTAAATATTAATGAATTTGACAGTTGGAAATTTCAAAAAAATGCTGATGCTACTGCATTTATAAGAGGAAATCCTAAACAAAAAGTAAAACTCTCTTATCTCTACACAATACCGATGGTTACACCAAAAATGAACCTTACAGGATCCCCTACTGAACAGACAGATACAAGGGTTCTCCAAGTTGTTTATAGCGTAAAAAATAGACCTAAATTTCCTCTTTATGTTGGTGAGATGCTTGATGTTTTCATTGAAAATTCCAAAGGCAAATGATGTTTAGAGTTGCCATTGAAATGCTTTTGCACGACAAGACCAAATATTTAGGCCTTTTAATCGGTGTTGCATTTACTGCATTTTTAGTGAGTTTTGCCATGAGTTATTTTGCAGGTTTTATGACAAGGGGTTTTGCCCTTGTAAGTGAAAATCCAAGTGCGAAAGTATGGGTAATGGATAGCGCAGTCAGTTCCGCTGAAGCGACGATAAATATGAGTAACTCCTCTTTAGACATAGTGCGAGGTGTCCAAGGTGTAGAATATGCCTCACCTCTTTATCTAGGCGATATGACAGCACGCTATGCAAATGGACATTTTCAATCTTTTCAAGCAATAGGTGTGGATAATGCCACACTCAGTGGCGCACCAAAACCTGCTAATTTGTTGCGTATTCCAAACAGTGTTATCATTGATAGTGGTGGCACAGATGGCAAACTCCAAACGCCAATAGAGAAAAAAGATATGTGGGCATATAATGGCTCTCATCTAAATGCAGTGACAAGAAAACTCCGATACGGAGATACAATACTTATAAATTCAAAAAGAGTTGTTGTTGCTGGAGTCTCTCATACTATCCCCCGTTTTCCACCAAGACCACTCCTCTACACAAGCACATCAAATTTCAAACGATTGATTCCAGGTGAGAAGAGATACATTACTTTTATTATGGTGCGTCCTGCCACAAATATAGCACCAGAGGTACTTGCAAAACGAATCTCTAAACAGACAGGGCTTAAAGCCATTACGAGCAGTGCATTTAAGAAAGAGACTGTTATGTGGTACTTAATAAATTCAGAAGATGTCGGCGATATGGTCAATATGGTCGTTTTAGCAATGCTCGTTGGTTTTGGTGTAACCGGTGTTATGCTCTATATGTTTACCTATGAAAATATCAAACAGTACGCCGTTTTAAAAGCTATGGGGGCATCTATAAAACAGCTCACAGATATGATATATACGCAAGTTTTCATTATGGCAGTAGTAGGAAGTGGTATAGGCGTCGGTATATCTGCTATTTTTGGTGAGTCAATATCAAGTGCAAGTTTTCCTTTTCGCATCATGTGGTTTGCACCGTTTATCGGCTTTTTGGGAGTTTTTATTGTAAGTCTTATGGCTGCGTTTATCAGCATTCGCCCTATTAAAAAGATGGAACCAGGGATTGTATTTAAACTATAAATATCTTAGTCGTCTAAATAAGTAGTTTTTAATTTTTGACGTAATTGTTTTGCATTAGGCAAGTGGCTCTCTACTAATAAGTGAAATTTTTTGGAATGATTCATATGTACAAGATGTGCAAGCTCATGCACTATTACATACGGTATAAGCTCTTTTTGTATCTGCATTAACTTTGTGTTGAGTGTTATTACTTTTTTTGAACTACAACTTCCCCAGCGTCTTTTCATTTTTCTAAACTTGATTTCACTATAATTTAACTGCATTAATGTAACATATTTTTCCATGAGTGAGGGAAGATACATTTTTGCATACTCTTTATAAAAATCATCATAACATTTCAAAATATTTTTTTGTGTGTAAGACTGTAATTTTTGTAATTTTTCTCGCAATATTATTGCTTCTTGGCTGTCTATACTATATATTTCACCAAAAATAAGTACTTCATCTTCTAAATTTACTTTTTTAGGTTTATGTAACTGTAATTTGGTGCGTTGTTTTTGTATCCACTTATATTTTTTTTGTAGTAAATTTTCTATGTATTGTTTGCTTACTTTAGGTGTTTTTAATAGTATTTCATCAAAAGATTTAATTGTTATAGAACTATTTTTAAGTGATGGCTTTACAATATGTTCAATAACAATATCTTCAAAATAAATTTTATTCATATGTAATCGGGTCTTGAACACCTGCTAATGCAAAGCCGTTTAAGCGTAATCGACAACTATCGCAAACGCCACAGGCTTCATTTTCATTTTTGTAACAGCTCCATGTTAATTCCAATGGAACCTTAAGATGAAGAGCTTCTTGAACGATTTGAGATTTTTTCAAATGCACCAAAGGCATTTTTATTTCTATATTCGTTTCATCTTTTGTACCTAAATTAATGGCATTTTGCATGGCTTCTATATAATTTTCTCTACAGTCTGGGTATCCGCTGCTATCTTCCTCCACTACGCCTATGCTTATAACTTGTGCACCCTCTTTTTCTGCAACAGCTGCCGCCATTGATAAAAAGATGCCATTTCTAAAAGGTACATAAGTAACAGGAACACCCTCTTCTATGCCTTCTGTTGGTACTTCTATGCTTTTATCTGTTAAAGCAGAAGCTCCAAGTTGCTTAAAAAAATCCAAATCTAGTACATATTTTTGTTTTACATGTAAGCTTTTACAAATATTTTCAAAACATTCCAGCTCTTTTGTTTGTGTCCTTTGGTCATAATTAAAATGCACAGCTATAATCTCATAGCCCTGCTCTTGCATCATATAAGCACTTAAAGTGGAATCCATACCACCACTCATAACACAGACAGCTTTTTTTATATTTCTATTTTCTTTTTTCATGGCAAAATTTTACCATAACTATAATGTAAGTACAAATACCTTTAATTTATTTACTACACATTTATTGCACACTTAGATAGTACTATATTAATATAAAAGCACTGAAGGAATGGGTTGTGAGAAAAGAAAATTTGCATGATTATTTTGGATGGGTTACACTATTTATCACAAGTGGAACGTTACTATGTTGTGCATTACCAATACTTCTTGTTTCCTTAGGTTTTGGTGCTGTGGTAGCTGGTTTAAACTACAATATTCCGGGACTTCTTTTTTTAGCAGAACATAAGGTATGGACATTTGGCTTGTCGGCATTGTTTTTGGTATTTTTAGCATGGCTAATTTATAGACCAAACCAGAGCTGTCCTTCAGATGTACAGTTGGCACGATACTGTGCAGGTTCAAAAAAGTGGAACAAACGTATTTTTTTACTAAGTGTGATTATATGGATTATTGGCTTTTTTGCAAGTTATTTACTCTTACCCTTACGGGTATTTTTAGGCATATAAAGGAATATGATTATGAAAAATTTATTTTTAACAGCTTTACTTTTTGCAATGCTATTTGTACAGTCAACATTTGCAAGGACAGTTGAAATCGATGTGTATGGAATGACCTGTCCATTTTGTGTTGATAGTTTAGAAAGAAAGTTTAAAAAAATGGATTCGGTATCAAATGTAAACGTAAGTTTAAAATTAAAAAAAGTTCGACTTGAAACCGATGCAAATAGCCCGAGCCTAAAAGCCCTCAAAAAGGCTGTAACAGAAGCTGGTTTTACGCCCGTTAAAATCAGAGTCATCTCGAAATGAGATACAAAAAAAATATTTCCTTTAGTATATATTTAATTTTACTCATAGTCTCAACTAACTTATATAGTATGGGCTTACGTTCTTTTGTTGCTTTACCTATAGAAAAAAACGGAACTATTGTACGTTTGACATACGCACATACAAAATATGCTAATACGAATACACTCAATGCAAATGTTGCTTATGGAATAAGTTCTTATCAGACTCTTTTTGCAGGAAGTGACCGACAGGGAGACATTTCTGTTTTATACAGACATATAGTATGGCAAAAAGACACTTTTTCAGGCACAAAACGTTTAGGTCTTTTAGGCGGTGCTGTTTTCCCAACAGATGAAAAACGTGATGGTGCATTCCAAGCAGGTTTTGTCTACACATATTTTAAAAACAAAAATGAATTAGATATAAATATGCTCTATCAAAAAGGTCTGCAAAAACGTCTTAATAGCGGTAGATATGATATTTCATGGCAACATAGACTTTTCCCAGCAAAAAGACCGTTATGGGGATTATCACAAGAGATAAACAGTGTTTTAGAATTCAATGGAAGGTATAAACAAGGCAATAAAATCACACATCAAGTAACTTTAGGCATACAGTCCATACATAAAATATGGGTTCTTGAAGGCGGCATAGTAAAAGACATGAATAATAAAAAAGAGTTGCAATACATTCTAAGCGTAAGAATACATTTTTAATTGATTTTTTTAATCTTAAGTAAAACAAATAGGTTATATACTGTGTCATTAAAGATATAAAGGAGATAATTATGGAAGTATCATCTTCATTACAAAGTTCAACTACAGGTGTAGGACAGACTGATATTCTCAAAAAAGCTCAAGAAGTTCAAAACCAGCAGATACAAAAGATAGTAGAAAGTGCACAAGAACAATCAAAAGAAGTGACTGCACAAAAAACGGGTGTGGGTGGAAATCTTAACATAACAGGTTAAATCCTTCCTCTCTCTTGGCAGATGATTTTACATCTGCTATAATTCCACTCATGATAGATATTGATAACAGAACTTCACTTGAAGTAAATAAAACATTTTTACAAAAAATAACCACAAGTTTAACAAAAAAAGATATTGAGCTTATTATCATTTCAAATGATGAAATACAGCAAATAAATAAAGAATATCGAGACATTGACAAGCCGACGGATGTATTGAGCTTTCCTTATGAAGATATGCCGATGAGTCCGCTTGGAAGCATTGTAATATCAGCAGATTTAGTGACAGCCAAGGCAGAAGAGCTGGGACATACAAAAGAGAATGAATTTGCGCTTCTTTTTATTCACGGTTTATTACACCTGCTTGGGTATGATCATGAAATAGATAATGGTGAAATGAGACAAGAAGAGGAGCGTCTTATAGATGCATTGAATCTTCCAAAAAGCTTAATAGTGCGAACACAAGGATAAAAAATGGATTATGCTGTATTTATAGTTGCAATGGGTGCTTTGATTTACGGAGCTGATTTTATTATAAAAGAGTCAGAAAGAATCGCTCTGCATTTTAACATATCACACTTTGTTATTGGTGCGACACTTATTGCTTTTGGTACCTCTTTACCAGAGATGGCTGCGTCAATGATGGCATCGGCTCAAGGAAAAAGTGATATGGCTGTTGCCAATGTTGTTGGTAGCGTAATATTTAATATAACTTTGGTTCTAGGCATTGTGTTTATGATTGCAAAATCAATGAATCCCGATAGAGATCTTTTTTCAAAAGATAGTGCATGGGTTATTATGCCTCTCGTTATATTTTTTATAATGGCACTTGATGGAAAAATTAGCCGTGTAGATGGCACTCTATTTTTACTTATGATGGTTTCTTATCTTATTTTCTTATTTGGAAGTAACAAAGAAGAACTGGAAAGTGAGCTTGATGAAGCATTAGAAAAAGAGAAATTTAATTGGGCTAAAAGTATCTTTTTACTTGCTATTGGTTTTATTTTGATTATTGGTGGTGCAAATTTTGTTGTTGAAAGTGGAACAAATATCGCACGAAGCTTACATGTAAGCGAATGGATTATTGGTCTATTTCTTATTTCACTAGGTACATCCTTGCCAGAACTTGTTGTCTCTTTAGTTGCTATAAAAAAAGGTAATGCCGATATGAGCATAGGAAATATTATAGGCTCAAATGTAGCTAATTTTTCTATGGTATTAGGTGGTTCAGCATTAATAAACCCACTGACTGTCAACTTAACTGCCACAAAATTTGATATGCTTATTCTTGCAGCAGCTTCTATTGCACTGCTTTTTATCTTAGCAAATAAACTTTACAATAAAGCAGGCGGTATTTTTCTGCTCATTATTTTAGCACTCTTTATTCAAAATTCTTTTGCGTAGAATTCACTTCTTTTTTATATAGCCAAGTTCTAAAAGCTTGTTATATATATCTGATACAATAGCTCCTGCGGCATGCCCTCCATGCCCGCCATGTTCTACCATAACAGTTACAACATACTGAGGATGTTTATAAGGACCGTATGTTGTAAACCATGCATGTGACCTTCTATAGTAAGAAAGCTCATGTTCTTGTTTCCTCTTTTTTATGTCTTGTTTAATCCCAACAACCTGTGCAGTACCTGTTTTACCGGCAATAATGACTTTAGAATGTAAAAAACTTGTAGCTGTTCCATGGGGAGAATTACATACTGCATACATTCCTCTACGTATAATCGGTAGTTTTTGCTTCTCTTGCGTGGTAAAAACATATTTTTCTATCTCTTTATATGGTTGGTTTCCTATCATAGATGCAAGGTGTGGCGTTGGTAATTTTCCAGTAGCAATAAGTGCCGTTTGCTGAGCAATTTGTAAAGGCGTTACAAGAAAATACCCCTGACCTATAGAAGTATTTAAAGTCTCACCTTTATTCCATGATTGGTTATATTTGTTTCGCTTCCAAACTCTTGAAGGGACAACACCAATAAACTCATTTGGCAAATCTATGCCTGTTTTATGCCCAAAATTATATCTCCTTAGTCCTTCACTCATTTTCTTTATACCAACTTTTAAACTGCCGTCATAAAAGTAAACATCACAACTCTCACGTATAGCTTTTACCATATTTGTTTTATGATGTCCATGCTTTTTCCAACATCTAAAAACCCTCTTTCCCAAAGCAATAGAACCAGAACAATATATTTTGTCTTTAGAGCCAATTCCATTTGTAAGATAAACTAAACCAAGAGACGGTTTAATGGAAGAGCCTGGAGGGTATAGTCCATGTGTTAATTTATTGGTAAAAGGGTAATCCAAACTTGAAGAAAGTTCATCATACATCTTATAAGACATCCCCGAAACAAAAATATTTAAATCATAATTTGGATAACTTCCAGCCGCCAAAATTGAACCATCAACTTTCATAACAACAATAGCCCCTACTTTTCCTTCAAAAAGTTTTGAAATGTATTTTTGCAATTCCATATCTACATTCAATTTTAATTTTCTGTCTTCAAGAGGACTTTTATAGCTGAGCTCCTGCACCTCTTGATTATTTGCATTGACTTTTATTTTTTTTTCACCCGGAACGCCTTGTAAATAAGAATTGTAATATTTTTCAAGTCCTGTTTTACCGGTATAGCCTATTAAATCAAGTAAAGGGTCTTTATTTATATCTTTTTGATTTGCCCGTGAAACATAACCAATCATATGTGCTGCAATATTTTTATAAGGATAATATCTTTTTGGTGCAGGAACAACCTTAATGTTTTTTCTTAGATTAAGTATAGAGTAAATTGGCATCATTTGTTTGTAGGGAATAAAATGTACTACATCTATAAAATTATGATTATAAAAAGAATCTTTTTTCTTATAATTTTTAATAATATTTTTTTTATCAAGTGATGGTAAAAGTTTTAATAATAAATTCACCTCTTCATTAAATTCTTGCTTATGCTTTTTTAATAATAAATGAGGGGCAAGTTCAATTTTAAATCCAAGTTTATTAATTGCTATAGGTCGGTTATTTATATCAACTATTTCACCACGTACAGGTGCAATAAGTTCATGCTTAATAGTGTTTTGCAAAGAGAGCCGTGCATAGTAACTATTGGATGAAACCGCCAAAGAAAAAACTCTAACAATAAGGGCTAACCAAATAGATACAAATAGAAAAATAATGAATTTTGTTTTCATAATATACTTACTAAAAAGAATTCAATTACTATATAGTAAACTATATAGTAATTCAAACTTGGCTGTGGCAATAAAAAAATATCTGACAAGAGTGTTAAAAATAAAAAATATCCTAAATAGACCAAAATAACAGAAAATATTCTAATACATACAACACAGCTGGAGCTTTGTACTATTTTTGGCATAATAATTTTATAAAGTATATAAAAATATATAACAGAGCTAAAAAGCATATATCCGTAATTTGCCTCGAAAACAATTAAACAAACAACAACAAGTAGCAAAGAAATCAGATTTTTTCTATCAAGTGCTTTAGTAAACAATACATATAAAACAGCCAGCAAAGGCGGGAAAAATGGATTCATACTACCTAAACTGTCATATAATACGAAAAGTATTACATAAACAAAAGGTACTATAGGTTTTTGATGAGAGATACTTCGTTGCATATCGGAAAGTATTTACATTTAATACAGTCAGCCCAAATTTTATGTTCAGGCAGTGACTCTTTTGGAATTTCTACAAACCCAAGTCTTTCAAAAAAAGACTGTTTGTATGTCAGACTAAGAATTTTTTGTAATCCTAATGATTTTCCTTCATCGATTGCACAGTTTACTAATGTTTCTCCAATTTTTTTACCACGAAATCCTTCTTTGACAATAAGAGATCTTATTTCTCCTAAATATCTTGTATGTATATGCAGTGCAGTAAAACCTATAAGTTCAGCATCAAAAAAAGCAAGAGTGTATGAGCGAATATTTGTTGCTATTTCGTCTTCGCTCCTTTGTAAAATAACACCACTTTCAACTTCAGGACGAACCAATTCTCCCATTTTTTCAATATCTGAGAGTTTTGCTTTTACATAGCTAATTTTCATCAATTTTCTCTTGTAAAATATTATAAATAACTTTTACTATTTTATTCATGCCTCTTTTTTTTGAACTTGAAACCATTAAAGCATTTGGAAATTCTCGTCTTAAAGCATTTTGCTCTTTTTGATTTAACTTATCTATTTTTGTAAAAATTTGTAATATATATTGATTTTCTTTTATATTTTTAAATAAAAAGTCACTTACTGAAGTATCGATTTCCAAATGAGGATGTCTACAGTCTATAAGATGTATAAAAATTTTTATTTCTTGTCTGTTTGCAATATAATCAGTAAGGTTTTTTTCCCAGTCATGCTTAAGGGATTTTGCAACCTTTGCGTAACCAAATCCTGGTAAATCAACAAACTTAGCAATGCATTTATTAGATGTATCTCTATCTAAAAAAGTAACATCAAAGTAGTTAATCAACTTTGTTTTTCCCGGTGTTGAAGATACTTTTGCTAAACCTTTATGATTTGTCAGTGCATTTAAAAGTGAACTTTTCCCAACATTGGAACGTGCCATAAAAACAACTTCATTTTGTTCTTCTGATTCTGGTGCTGCTTTCACATTAGGAGCTGAAGTTATAAATTTTGCATCAACGATATCTATCATTTTTCTTCCTTATCATCTTTTATATCAAAAATCATTATAACAGGTGCTTTTTCAACCCCTTTAGCATATGCTTTTCCATCAATTGTCTTTAAAACAACTTCATCACCTAAAATTTCTTTTTTCTCATCAAGCTGTTTTAAATGAACATTTGTAAAAAAATGATACTCTTTTGTTTTTGGAATATAAATTACCTTTTGAGCAACACCTCTGTAGCGTTTCCCCTGTTTTGTTTGAATAACAAAAGATGCATCTCCAACAGCAACAAATTTTGTAGGCTTGTTGTTAGCATCTGTATACACCGTTACTTTAGAAGCATTTAACTCATCATTCACTTTTTTAATTCTTACATGCCCTGTAAAAATCGAAATACCTTTATTTTGGTCTGCATCAAATGCATCTGCTTTTATTTTTAGCTCTTGTGAAAAGAGTATACTTGGTAGTAAAAATGTTAGTACTAATAGATATTTCATTATTTTTCCTCTTTTAATTGATAAATTGCAAATACATTTTTAGAATACATTTTTTTTGAAATGTTATTGTACTTAATGTATGTCCCAATGACTTTATTGTCATTTAAATATGCAATATATTTTGCATTACTTATAATGTCTGCCGTTTTTTTGTTATATGTCGCTTTTTGACTTTTATAAGTCAAGCCGTCTTCTCTAACATAGACAACATTTCCTTGCAGCTTAATTGTTTCATTTTTATATATTCCATGGTCTGAAACCATATTAGCAATATATTTTTTCGAATTATCTGTATAATCCATCTTTTTAATTGTATATCTATCTGCATAACGTGTACCCTTATCTCCCCGAAGAATGGTTGTTAAGCCTTTTGAATTGAGTTCATACATAGTAAAATCATTCAATTCAAATAAAGGCACATCATGAAATTTTTGTTGCTTTATTTCTAAAGGTTTAAACATAAAAAATATCAAAAAAAGAATGCTAATAATAATTGTTAAAAATATATTAATATTAATATTAATACTATGCCCCTTCAATCCAAACAGATAAAAATTCATCTTTTTGATCATTTTCATCTACTAAAATATCTATCATTTCTCGTACTGCTCCATTTCCACCGCTTTTACTTAAAACAGTATTCACAAGCTTTTTTATCTCATCATGTCCATCATTAGGAGTAAAGCTTCTTCCTGCAAGAGAGAGCATATTATAATCATTCAAATCATCGCCAATGACGGCAACCTCATAAAATTGTAAACCAAGAGAAGAAATTATCTCTTTGATAACTCTCTCTTTATCTTTTATACCTTGATGCAAATGTGTTATGCCAAGCTCTTGTGCTCTTTTTGCAACAATTTCAGAATTTCTCCCCGTAATAATAGCCGCATAATTTCCTGTTTTTATCCATGTCGTTATGCCCAGTCCATCTTTTACATTGAAATTTTTACTCTCAAATCCATCAGTTGCATATATAAGTTTACCATCAGTTAAACAACCATCAACGTCTAAAACGATAAGCTTAATCATAAAACATCTTTTGTGCTTGGTATGCCTATATTTTCATTCTTTGCAGTAGCCCGTCTTATGGCAACAGCCACTGATTTAAAGGCTGCTTCAATAATATGATGTTTATTTTTACCACGACACTCTATAATATGCATACTGATTCTTGCATTTAATGCAAGTGCGCGAAAAAATTCTTCTACAAGTTCTGTATCAAACTGCCCTACTTTTCCACTTACATGTAAATCATACACCAAGAAAGGGCGATTGCTCAAATCCAAATCACAAGATACGCATGCTTCATCCATTACAATATTTGCACTTCCAAAGCGTTCCATATTTTTTACCGGGTAAATTGCCTGTGCAAGTAAAGAGCCTAAAACGATACCAACATCTTCAACGCTGTGGTGATCATCAATATGTGTATCCCCTTTACATGTAATATCTAAATCAATCAAAGAATGCTTTGAAAAGCTCTCTAACATGTGATCTAAAAAGCCGATACCAGTATTTATATTGCTTTTTCCTGTAGCATTCATCTTTAATGCTACCGTTATATCAGTCTCTTTTGTTGTTCTTGTTTTTGTTATCATTTTTTAATCCTCTCTTACTATAAATGCACCTGAAAATATGCTGTTAGCCTTATAATCTCTTGCTTCTTGTTCGCTTTTAAAACCTTTGAGCCAAACCTTAAACATTCTACCGTTGGCACCTTGTATATCTTTAATCACTGTTGTGTAGCCATCAGTATGGTTATATTTTTCTTGTGTTTTTATAGCACCCTGTATATTAGAAAAAGATGCTATTTGTAATGCAAATCCACTTAAAGCCATACGCTTAGGTTCTTTTTTTAATTGTCTTGTGCTAGGAATTTTACTTTTACCCTTGCCCGCAAACCCAAGTACTTCAAGTATTACAGGGGCTGTTCCTGTTCCTATCATATTTATCTTAGATGCCGCTGCTTTTGAAAGGTCTATAATTCTGGTAGAAACAAAAGGGCCTCTGTCGTTGATTCGAACAACCGTACTTTTTCCATTTCTTTTATTGGTTACTTTGACTATTGTATTCATCGGTAGTGTTTTATGTGCAGCTGTCATATCCCACATATTATATCGCTCACCGTTTGATGTTAATTTTCCGTGAAAGTTAGGACCATACCAGCTTGCATTTCCTTGAAACCTATCACCAACTGTCACTATCGTCGGATAATAGCGTTTTCCATGCACAACATAGGGACGCATAGTAGCATGAGAATATTTTTTGCTGCTATAAGAAGAGTTATAAGCACTCTTATCACTACTGTAATAAGTTGGTTCAGAATAAGAACCATGATACGCTCTATAACCTCTTGTGCTACAAGCAGATAAAAACAAAAGAGTTGCAGATAAAAAAAATACTAATTTATTCATACAGTTTCAACCTCTCGCCAATTCTAATTAAAGAACCTTTTATATTGTTTTGTGCACGTAAATTTTTTATACTAATTCTATGTGCTCGGGCAATAGATTTTAAAGAATCACCTCTTTTAACCATATAATAATATTTACTACTAAATTTCTGATGTCTGCTTTTTTTTGCAATTGGTATAATCAATTTTTGTCTTATTCGCAATCTATTACTTCGAAGTTTATTAAAATCTTTAATAACTCTGTATGAAACTCCATATTTTTTCCCTATACGAGATAAATTATCTCCATTTCTTACTATATGTACTTTATAAAAATTTTGCATAGGCTCTTTGTAATATTTTTGCTTATATTCGGCAAGTTTAATATAAGGAATATAAACATCATAACCTTTGGCATACGGTGGCACAAAATCATATTTTAGGTGTCTGTTGAGCTTTTTTAAGTCTTTTAGAGGAATATGAATTAGTTTTGAAAGTCTTGTTAATGATTCCCCTCTTGGTAGATGAATGGTTGCAATAGAGTAAGCATTTGCACGATTTAAAAGGTACTCATATTCACTATGTAATAAATATTGTTCATCACTCCCTATAAGAGCTAAAGCAACTATTTTTCTTATATAATAGCGACTCTCTCTTGGAATATAATGCTTTTTTCTATCAAGTAAAACAGTAAGGTCGTCTGTTTTTGCCCTTCGAATTGCTTTATTAAGTGCACCTCCACCACAATTGTAGGCAATAGCAGCCAAATACCATTTACCGAATCTTTTGTGCAAGACAGAAAGATATTTCGCCGCGGCTTCTGTTGATTTGATCAAATCTCGTCTCTCATCAACATACTCATCAATTTTTAAATGAAATAATTTTGCTGTTCTTGGCATAAACTGCCATAAACCAGATGCTCTTTTGTTCGAATAAGCTTTTGTATGAAAATTTGATTCAGCCATTGCAAGATATAAAAATTCTTGAGGTACATTGTACTTTGAAAGTATACTTTTAATTGCTGGAATAAACAAATATGCTTCATTCATGGCCTGAAAAAAGTGTTTGTTTTTGGCAAGTGTCTTTGCTTTCATCTTGTTCATAACAGGGTCATACAAAAATGATGGTTTTATATCAAAAGAGTTGAGTAATTTTACTTCTTTATTGTAATTTGTTTCATAAGTCAAATTAGCAAAAAGAAATACTGGCAGACATAAGCTTAATAAATATTTAATCATAGGCAACTTTTTAAATTTAATTTATGCTATTTTATCCAAAATTGTATTAAAAAAAGTTGTAGCTAATTTAATATTAAGAAATATGAAAGAGCTTTTGGGCATTTTTTGTTGTAAAATTCTCTACTTCTTCTCTCTGTGTTTCTAATAATTCTGCCATTTTTTGTGCAACTAAAGTTGTATACAATGGTTCATTTCGCTCCCCTCTGTGCGGTGTAGGCGTCAAATAAGGGCCATCAGTTTCTATAACAAGCTTCTCTTTTGGTATTCGAGGTAAGATATTAACAAGTTTTTTGGCATTTTTGAAAGTTAAAACACCACCAATTCCAAAATAAAAGTTTTTATCAGCAAGACTTAACAGTTCCTCATCCGCATTAAAACAGTGTAATACACCGCCAACTTCGGCAGCATTATGTTCTAAAAGTATTGTTTTTGCATCATGTGAAGCATTGCGAATATGAACAATAAGAGGTTTTTTATACTTTTTTGCAAACTCTATCTGAGCTATAAAAACTTTTGCCTGTGCCTCTTTCTCTTGTGCTTTTTCCTCATCACTCCCTTCAAGACGAAAATAATCCATACCGCATTCACCAATAGCGACACATTTTTCATGCTGAACATACTCTTCAAAATAATCTATCGAAAATGCTTCAATATCATAAGGATGTACACCAACAGCAAAAAAAACATCATCATACATTTCAGCTATAGTAACAGCACGCTTGAGTGTACTTGAATCTGCACCTGGAATAATGAAACGCTCTACTCCACTCTCTCTTGCACGGGTCAATACCGCATCTAAATCTTCTTTATATCTCTCATCGTCCAAATGTATATGCGTATCAATTATCATCTTTTTTCTCTTTCATTTTCTTTACATGTAAAATGTTTCGTATCATCAAAAATATAAAAAATGCAGAAACCACAATAGAACCAGCGGCTAAAAGCATATTGCCTGCATTATAAAAATTATATGCCAAAACAAGTCCCAGCACTGAAATTACAAAACACATTTATTTGCCTCCAATAACTCTTTTGCAAACTTTTTTGCTTCACTTGAAATACTTTCACCACTAATAATTCTAGCTATTTCATCTATACGTTCATTTGCATTGAGTTCTTTTGTTTTTGAAATTTTACCATCTTTATAGACCAGAAAGTGCTGATCGCCCATAGAAGTGAGTTGTGGCTGATGAGAAATAACAAAAATTTGAAAATCTTTGGAGAGCTGTTTTAAGACTTTTGCCACACTCATAGACTCTTCTCCACTAAGGTTTGCATCTATTTCATCAAGCATTAAAACACCGCCATTACTACTCATAACTTCGGATTTTAAGGCTAGAATGGCTAAACGCAACCTGTTAAATTCTCCTGTACTAATCTTAGAAAGTCTTGTTCCGTCAAGCTCAATTTCTAATTTATCCTGTCCATATATGTCATAATCAACACTGTTTATATGAATCTTTGCATCTCTTAAATAAAGATTGTTTAAGTAACTGTTTAAATCTTTTATGAAATCTTTTAAACCTTTTGCCCGTGATGTACTTAAATCATTTGCTAGTTTTTCCACGTCACAACTTAACTTTTCATATTCTACATGTAAATTATTTTTGGCTACTTCTATATTTTCATATTTAGCTAATTCAACCTCTTTTTGCTTCTTATATTCTAGTGCTTCTTCTATACTTCCATATCTTCGCTTAAGCCCACTAAGCTCTTCTATACGGTTTAACACATCTTCTACATCAACTTCATCAAGTGCCGAAAACCTCTCTTGTGCACCTTCTAAAATATTCCGCAATTCATTCATAACATCATCAAAAAAACTGCTCGGCTCATCTAAAGATTCTAATGCCGATGAAACTAAATGTTCATAATTAAAAATTTCACTCGCAGATTCTATACTGCCTAAAACTTTTTCTTTTTTTGAAAGCTCTTTTTTGATTTGTAAAAGTTCTTCATCTTCCCCTATCATTGGGTTAATATCTGCTATTTTTTTAATTTCATACGCTACAAACTCTTTTAACTCAACGATTTTTCTCTCTTCTTCCGCTATTACATGTAACTCTTTTTTAACTCTTTGATACTCCAAAAAACTTTTTTTATACTGCTTTTTTAATTTCACAATATTTGGAAACTGTCGCCCTACTCTTTCATCTAAAATTTCAAGGAGATTTTCATTTTCAAAATCACTAAAATCCTTTAGGCTTAAATGCCTAAGATATTGAGTAGCAACACTAGATATAGATTTCTTCGAAAGGCTTTGATTGTTTATAAAATAACGAGACTTCTCTTTTTTAATGTGCTTAAAAACATTGATTTCATCATTTTCAATACCACAAGCATCTTCATCAATAGCCCAAGTAACACTACTCTCACAAAGACTTGCATCACAAACAGCCCCACCCACAGAAGAAAGAATAGACTCCATAAGGATAGACTTCCCACTCCCACTAGGACCAGTAAAAACAACCAAACCGTTTTTCAAATTTAATTCTGTTTCTTTAAAACTAAGATAATCTTTTAAATAAAATCTCTCTATCATTTTCTTGCCCTTTAAAAGTCTAATGGACTTATAAGTTTTGGTT
>Ga0256829_1000740_pt1 | contig 30297 bp, 31 predicted proteins | sample 131447metaG_FD_185979 | JGI IMG/M metagenome (GOLD analysis project Ga0256829, IMG submission 185979) | Hydrothermal vent microbial communities from Lau Basin, Pacific Ocean - 131-447 | ecosystem: Environmental > Aquatic > Marine > Hydrothermal vents | place: Pacific Ocean: Lau Basin | collected... | reverse complement strand
ACGCGAATTAGGGTCAAAGGCAATAGTCTTACTGCCTCAGTCTCATATCCAGAGAAGTGTGTTGATGTCGCTTATTGGTTTTTATTCGCGTGTATTCGCGTCCATTCGCGGTTCAAGGGTGTTGTGCTCTTAATGATTCTGAAAGAAGAAACTCACCAGGTAGTTGGCTGCGCTATGGAGGTGCTGAATATTCTAGGGCATGGTTTTCTTGAAAAACCTTATGAAAATGCATTAGTGGTTGAGTTCGGTTTGCAAGACATTGATGTTAAGCAACAGCCCCGATTCGATGTGACCTATAAATCACATAAGGTTGGTGAGTATATCCCGGATTTAATTTGTTTTGATCAAATTGTTGTAGATACAAAAACAATAGAAAAGATAACAAGTCACGAAATAGGACAAATGCTAAATTATTTGAAAATTTCAGGACTACAGCTTGGTATTATTATCAATTTCAAACATGCCAAGCTTGAATGGAAGCGGGTAGTCTTAGAACCAGAAGTCAAGGATAAACCATGAAAACGCGTGAATTCGCGTCCATTCGCGGTTCCAAAGAAGGTTGTTACTATGGCTATTAAAGTGTTAATTATTGATGACTCGGCGTTGGTTCGGCAGTTGTTGAGTAGTATTTTTGAGAAGGCATCGGGGATCGAGGTGGTGGGGACTGCTCAGGATCCTCTGGTGGCGCGAACCAAGATCAAACAACTCAGCCCCGATGTATTAACGCTGGATGTGGAAATGCCGCGTATGGATGGATTAACTTTTTTATCCAACTTGATGCGTTTGCGACCCATGCCGGTGGTGATGGTATCTTCGCTGACCCAAAAAGGTGCGGATGTGACGCTGGATGCCCTGGCCTTGGGGGCGGTGGATTTTGTCAGCAAGCCTGCGGCACTGGGTAGTGGTCTGGAAAAGTATGCAGAAGAAATTATTGCCAAGGTGCGTATGGCTGCCGGTGCCCGCGTGACTGCGATTAAGCATCATGCTCTGTCCAGTGCCAAAAGCGCAGAGATGCCTGTGGAAACGAATAAATCGGCCGATGCCGTGCTGGCCAAGAAAGTGGGGCGTAGCCATTTCAGAACCACGGAAAAGATTGTCGCACTGGGTGCGTCAACCGGCGGTACCGAAGCCACAGCCCAGGTGCTGAAAATGTTGCCTTCCGGCTTCCCTGCCATTGTGATTTCACAGCATTTACCCGAAGCCTTTAGTGCCTCCTATGCCGATCGGTTGGATCGCAACTGTCAGATGAAAGTAAAGCTGGCGCAAGATGGAGAACAGATTATTCCCGGCCATATCTATCTGGCACCGGGCGAGCAGCATCTTCTGGTGAAACGCGATGGTGCACGCTATATCTGCCGCCTGAATGATGGCCCGCGTGTGAATCGGCATCGCCCATCGGTGGATGTGATGTTTCGCTCCGTGGCTCAGAATGTTGGCCCCAATGCGATTGCTGTGATGCTGACGGGTATGGGTGCTGATGGTGCAGAAGGCATGAAAGAAATGCTTGATGCCGGCGCATATACATTGATTCAGGATGAAGCAACCAGCGTCGTCTGGGGCATGCCGGGTTCCGCGTATAAACTGGGGGCGGCCAAAGATGTCAAGCCGCTGTCAAAAATAGCACCAACATTATTAACGCATTTGGCTGATTAACATCTGATTGAATCAAAACCGGATGGATACGGTCTGCGTGGAAAAGATCCGGTTGGATCAACATGCATCTGCAAATGAAAAGAGGTTATAGCCATGGAAAACAGTAACGAACCCGTATTAACGCAATCAATGACTGCCGTACTACGTGAGATGCAGGAAAGTATGTCGGGTGAAATCGACGCTATTCGCAATCAGACCGCCCAGATTGAATCCCTGCTCAAGGATGCCATTGGCTCCCTGCATGAATCATTTGAATCGATTCATCATGCATCCGATACGCAAATGAAAACCATGACATCCATGATGATGGATGTGGTCGGTACCAAAGATGAAAACAATATCTTTCAGAAAGCTGAACATGCCAGCGGGATTTTAACCGGTCTGGTCGATGCGCTGCTGCAAAGCAGTAAAAACAACTTGAATGCGCTAACTGCCATGGATGCGTTGCAAAAGAAACTGTTGAAAATGGAAGCCATGGACGAAGTAAAAGAACGGTTGATTGCCCAGCTATGTGCCTGCGGTGAAACTGAAAAAGAAAACGGTGCCAAGGTATATCGTCTGACCCAACAATTATCGGCGAGTGGCGACGATGGCAACCTGATTGCACAGCTTCAGGCCTGTGGTGAAGCTGAAAGAGCCAATGGCGATAAGATATATGAACTGACACGACAGTTGTCTGACAAGCAACAGGAACAATCAACATATACTGCCCAAACCATGCGCCAGTTCAAAAAGACACATCAGTTGATTGATGCCGTGGCCTCAAAGGATATGGATGAAGTCTTTACTTCCAGGGATAAAGTGGAAGAAATTCTCAATCACTTTTTCCAGATCAATACCGTGGTTACCGAAAGTCGCGTGCAGGTCAATAAAGTCAATGCAGATATGCGCCAGCACCTCGGCTCCGCCATCCGCGCCTTACAATTTGAAGATATTTCCACCCAAAGCCTCGGCCATACTGATCGCCACCTTGGCCGCATGGCTGGCATGATTGCTATTTTGACCGATGGACTGGAAGGCCTGGATCAGGCCGATATTACACCGCAGGATTACGTAGCACATATCGCATCGATTCACGCCGCTATGGCTGCCTACCATCAAACTCTTCAACTGGAAGACAGCAACCCTGTATCTCAGGAAAGCATGGATGAAGGTGATATAGATCTCTTTTAATCCAATTAAAACGAGGAGTAAATATGACATCCAGCCCTTGCCAACAGTGCCAGTATAGTGAAGATATACTGGAAGTAACCCGGCAGGATAGCGTTTGTGATCTTCGAAGCACTATTCACAACTTACTGAATAAAATCCCATCTATTATAGATTTCTATGGGTTTGATGTGAGCATGGCAGAGGAGGGTGATCAAAATAAACCTCTGCGCGTAGAGCCCTATGGCAATGAAGATAAGGCCATCATTCATCTTGTTTCCACACACCCTATGGCAAAAAAAGCATTGCTTACGGGGGGGCTTGAATACCAAGCCGGAGATCTATGCACCTATACATTTATCGGTGTGAAATATCCCAATGCAAGCCAAGGGATATGGGTCATAAAAAGCTCAACAATTCTTCAACCTGTTGTATTAAGACATCTTTATTATTTGCTTCAGGCACATAATAACTGTAGCCAGCATCTCACTAAAACCAATACCGATCCGCTTACCGGACTGCAAAACCGCCAATCGCTATCCAAACGACTCGATCATCTGTTGCATAAAAAACGGCGAGAAACTGATCCTGCTACTGATCAGGCGGCCTGTATATGCATGTTTGATATTGATTTTTTTAAACGGGTGAATGATGATTTCGGGCACTTATATGGTGATGAAGTGCTATTGTTATTCTCTGGTTTAATGAAGAAAACGTTTCGTGAGAGTGATTCACTATTTCGATATGGTGGCGAAGAGTTTATAGTATTACTCAATCATTGCACTCCAGATCTGGCTTTGAATGTCCTGGAACGCTTTCGTAAAGCTGTGGAAAACTATGATTTTCCTCAAGTGGGTCATATCACAGTCAGTTGCGGGTTTGTTCCTATGCAGGTTGGGGTGCCTGCCAATATCCTTGTCGACAGGGCAGATAACGCGCTGTATTATGCTAAAGAGCATGGGCGGAACAGAGTTGAAAATTATAATTTCTTATTAGAACAGGGACTGGTAGTGACGCAGGTTCTGAATATGGAAACGGAGTTATTTTAATGCGTGATTCAATGGTCATCTCTTTAAATATACATCCACCAGCTAGCACGTTTCTGTATTGTACAATCATGTATATGGCAGAAATGCTTGGTTTGGATGATGAGCAGGCCGAGCAGTTTGCCCGGCATGTCATCCGCCATGTAGTAGGCCGTGGTGATCAAACAGATGACCACATTCATGATCAACCCCATGATCAATCCTATGATGAAACCGCAGCCTCAATACAGTGCATCATGCCTGCTACATCTGGTCGGTATGCCTTGGTGTTGCAATCCGAAGGTTGGCAGGAGGGCGTCGATTTACCCGATACAGTGGATCAGACCATGATCATCACCCTGCAAGATTGTTTACCCGGGCTCACGCCTGCCGATTTGCTGCAATGCATGTGCAGCCGGGAACAGTTGGTTATACAACAACGCAATGCATGGAGAGATAAAACCAATCAATTATTGGTGAATGCCACGACTTCCATCGAGCAACAGTCCATGTTCGATGCCCTGACAGGCTTACCCAATCGCAAGCTGTTTTCAGAGCGTGCTGAACAGCTTCTTCAACTGGCGGCACGGCAGAAACTGAGCTGCACATTGGTGATGATGGATATTGATGACTTCAATGAAATTAATGATGCCATCGGTCACCAACAAGGGGATTTGGTATTACAGGAAGTTGTGAAACGCCTGAAGCAGAATATAAGGGCAACAGATTTGCTCGCCCGCATGGGGGGCGATGAATATGGATTATTATTATATCACGCCAATGCGGTTCATGCCAGAGAAGTGATTGCCAAATTGCAACAGCTCCTGGGTCAAGTGTTTGAAGGTTTCAGTACGCTATTGACGGTCACTGTAAGCATCGGTATTGCCGAATTTCCTGCCCACGGGGATGATTATTATACCATCCTCCGCAGAGCTGATATGGCCATGTATGATGCCAAGAAACATAAGACAACGGTGGTATGTTATGAGCCCAGCCAGGAACAGCATCAAACCGAACACCATGCCTTGCTGGTTGATCTCGATGCGGCTATCAAGACAGACGGCTTAGAACTCTTTTATCAGCCACAAGTCCATATGAAGAACAACAAACGTATTTCTGTCGAAGCGTTGATTCGATGGAAACACCCAACAAGAGGGATGGTATTCCCTGATCAGTTTATTCCTTTGGCTGAAGAATCCGGTCTGATTATTCCCTTGACATGGTGGGTGCTCGAAACAGCAGCGCGCCAGTGTGCCACATGGCATCAGCAAGGCTTGCCTGTCAATATATCTATCAATATCACAGCCGAATTCCTGCAGGAAGATTACGTTGTGGAGCGTATATGCGATTGCATCAACCGGCATAAACTACCCGATAATGTGCTGGCATTGGAAATTACTGAAAACACCTTGATGGCAGATCCAGCCCAGGCTTCTAACATATTGGTGGAAATAAATGCCATGAAAGTAGATGTCTCCATTGACGATTTTGGGACGGGGTATTCCTCACTAGCCTACCTGAAATACCTGGAAATCGATGAATTAAAAATCGATCGTTCGTTTATCATGTGCATGATCAACCATGCCAATACTGCAGTGATCGTAAAATCGGTCATCGGCATGGCGCAACTGATGGACTTGCGCGTGGTGGCTGAAGGCGTGGAAACGCGAGAAGAATGGGATCGGTTGGCAGAAATGGGCTGTGACTTTATTCAGGGGTATTATATATGCCGCCCTCTACCCGTATCTGAGATCACCCCCTGGCTAGCGCATTTCTCCAGATCCGGTTTGGCATTAGAAGAACAAGGTTGATGCCGGCATGTTGCGTGATCGTTGCTTGCCGGACAAACAACGTCAAAACAAGGCGCTGGCAGGAGATGTTGTATCGTGGATGAAGCGACAAGAAAGGCGATTGAAGTTATGCAGATAAAAGCTGAAACTGAAGCTGAGGCCGATCAGCCTGCGCCCGATGGAGGTGTGGCAGAGCAAGCCGAAGCGGGTGAAACGCCGATGCAGCGCATGCAAAGAGAGGCCCTGGAGGAACAGGCGGCAGCTGATCTGGCTCATTCCTCAGCAGCATCACCCATGTTAGCCAGACAACCCCCAGGATCTGAAGAGCCACTCGCCTCTGCTGCTGTCAGGCGGCCATCAGGAGCAATGAGGAAAGTATTAAACCGTTACCTGTTTGATATCAATACTGTGGGCGGTAAAGTAATCAATTATGGTGTTCTTGTTCTGGTGGTTGGTGCCGTTGCAATGTCCATGCTCAAGAGCTTACCAAATATTCATGCGTCATGGGGGGGGCAGATTGATTCCGCCCAGATCGCGATATTGTATATTTTCACAGTTGAATATCTGTTGCGTGTTTATGCGGCTAAAGATCGCCGAAAGTACATCTTGGGATTTTACGGTATTATTGATTTGTTGACTGTATTACCAATTTTATTCGGTGGCCCAGGAACTGCCATCATGCGGCTGTTCCGATTATTCAGGATTGTCAAAATAGCCCAATATTTCCCTGTCCTAACTACATTATTACGATCTGTTTCCGGTGCAAAAAATATGATTTTTGCAGTGTTTATTACCATTGCGGCAGTTTCTGTATTTGCCGGTAATATAGCCTATATGCTGGAACCCGAGACATTCCACAATGCATTTGTCGGCACATGGTGGAGCCTTGTGACGATGAGCACTGTGGGCTATGGCGATCTTGTGCCGCATACCATGGCTGGCATGGCGCTGGGAGGCATACTTATTCTGGTGGGAATATGTGTCGTTGCCATGATGACTGCTGTGATTGCTGTGCGGGTGGGGCGCATGGTGAATATGACCAATAGCTGTTTGAATTGCGACAAGCCGTTATCATCAGAATACAGTTTCTGCCCGCATTGCGGCCAGGATCAAGCCGATGAAATAGACCTCTTTACGGATGATGAGTAGCGACTCACCCCGCTTCGCGACTCCCAATCCGAGAGTAACAGAATCAATCATACTACGAGCGTACGAAGTGCGACTTTAGCCGCGCCAAATAGTGAGTCAAGGCGCGACTGAAGTCGCACTTCCGGTACAATGAACCCCATTTTGTTACTCAAGCAAGAGCTGTCGGGTGAGCAACATCAGCCGTTAATCAGTGCGGCGAATCGATCAAACAGATAATCGGCATCCTGCGGGCCCGGGCTGGCTTCGGGGTGATATTGCACCGAAAACACAGGCTTATCTTTTACCCTCAGTCCTTCGATGGTACCGTCAAACAGGGAGCGGTGGGTGATTTCCACATGGGCCGGAATATCCGCATCGGCCACCGCGAAGCCATGATTCTGGCTGGTAATTTCTATGTTGCCCGTGCTTTCGTCCTTGACCGGATGGTTGCCGCCGCGGTGGCCGAACTTGAGTTTGAAGGTGGACAGGCCGAGCGCCTGCGATAACAGCTGATGCCCCATGCAGATACCGAAAATCGGCGTGTCGGTATCCAGTAACATGCGAATCGTATCGACTGCATAACCGACTGCGGCCGGATCACCCGGCCCGTTGGACAGCAAAATGCCATCCGGATGCATGGCCATGATGGCTGATGCGCTGGTGGATGCAGGCACAACGCTCACCCGCAGACCGCGATCGGCCAGCTTGCGAAAAATATTATGTTTGCAACCAAAATCGAAGACCACCACATGCTTGTCGCCTTCAGGCTCACTGTAGTTGGCCGCATCCATCTGGTAGCAGCCCTGCTGTCCCCATTCATAAGGCTGTTTGCAACTGACCTGTCCGACCAGATCGCGCCCGGCAAGCCCCACCCAGCCTGTGGCTTTGGCGATAGCGGCGGACGAATCCATACCGTCTGATGCAATCACCCCGTTCTGAGCGCCCTGATCACGCAGGTGGCGCACCAGCGCTCGCGTATCAATACCGGCAATGCCGACAATGCCCTGATCAGCCAGCCAGCTACCCAGACCGTGTTCGGCCCGATAGTTCGAGGTGATGCGGGCAGGCGCGCGAACAATGCAACCGCGCACGGAGACCGCATCGGATTCCATATCATGCCGGTTGACGCCAACATTGCCGATATGCGGGTAGGTGAAGGTAATGATCTGATCGCTATAGGAGGGGTCTGTGAGAATTTCCTGATAACCGGTCATGGCGGTGTTAAAACAGACTTCGCCGACCGTATTGCCGATCGCCCCCATGGCCTTGCCACAAAAAACGCGCCCATCCGCCAGCGCCAGAATCGCCCCAGTATCAGAATCTGTCATGCTACGATCACCTCACATTTCAACGAGGCGCAGCGTACGTAATCGGAGCGTCAAAGTCGAGATGGAAACAGGTTGTTGAAAACATACTGCTGCGGAAAAAGTGGATTGGCGTACCAGCAGTAGCTATCGTTACGGCCATGCTTTCACAATTTTCCCGCCTTCGTCCGGTCTTCACCGCCCTGATGTTGGTATGCTGCTTTGTTGCCACAGCCACAGCCGGAACGCCAGCATTATTTTCGCCTGTGCAACAGGAGTGCAGCCGCATCGGTCATAAACTCGGCAGCGTTTCAGTACGGGATTGTATGAATAGAAACCTGCGGGATACAGGCGCTCGCTCGGTCAAGGGTCAGGCCATTCTGATGAAAGAGTATCTGCCATTACTGCATCAACGCAAACCGATCGGGCGCGTATTGCTGATTGGCGGCACCCACGGCGATGAATATGCCGCTGTCAGTATTGTGTTCAAATGGATGCAGATGCTGGATCGCCATCACTCCGGCATGTTTTACTGGCATGTAACACCACTGCTGAATCCGGATGGCCTGTTGTTACATCGCCCTTCCGTGCGACTGAATGCGCATGGTGTTGACCTCAACCGCAATATGCCTTCGCCGGACTGGTACAATAAAACAGCAGCCTACTGGAAAAGCAGGGGCTTTGATCCGCGCCGTTATCCGGGCACGGCACCATTAAGTGAGCCGGAAACCAAGTGGCTGTTTGAAGAAATTCGCAGCTTCAAGCCTGATGCCATCGTATCCGTACATGCCCCCTACGGCGTACTCGATTTTGACGGCCCGCCGGTCGGGCCCAGCGATATCGGTTATCTGCATCTGAAGTTGATCGGCGTCTATCCGGGTTCGCTGGGCAACTTCGCCGGCATCCAGCATGAGATTCCGGTAATCACAGTGGAATTGCCGCATGCCGGCATCATGCCAACCCGCCGGCAGATTTCAAATATGTGGGGCGATTTGATCAGATGGCTACGTTACAACATTCCCAAAGAGAAAACCATCAAGGCTTATGCAGCCTTTGATGCGATCACCGACCGCTTGATCGCCTCCTCGCCGCTGCCCAGGCACAACAAAAAAGGGCAAACCCAACAAGAACGAAACACTAAGGCTGCAATACCGGACATACCTTCGCCGGCAGTGATCAGACCCGAAGGGCCGACCCTGACGCCATCGAACGTACATCTCAACAACCAGGTCATGAACTGATGCGACAGGCTGTTCTTGCTTCCATGTTGATGATCATGTTGCTCGCCATCAGCCCGTGGCAAAACACGGATGCTGCACCGAGGAGCATGAATAAACAGCAGGCCTATCGTCTGCTCAAGGCAGACGATAGCAACCTCGTTAGCTCGCTGCCTGCAGGGGAGCGGGAAATCTTGCTGGCCAGGATAGCGCTGGATGCCGGTCACACGGACGAGGCCATCCGGTTGCTCAGCAGCGGCGCAGTAAAACAGATTCCGTTGGCGGCATTGATCCGGGCCGAGGCCTATCGCCGCCAGTCGGTCGAGGCGGCCCGTCGGGCCGGACATTACGCCCATGCAGTCAGCGGCGATATTGGCAAACTGCAAAAAGCGCGTCTCAATGGTGCCCTTGATGAAGCAGAGAGACGCTTGCAGGCATTTATGGACAGCCATGCCGTCACTCAGTCCGACAGGGCAAGTCCAGCCGCCGCCGCAACTATAGCGCATGCAGGTCTGTCGGAGTCTATCCATCAGATGCTCAATAGTTGGCGCCGGGATTGGGAGTCGCGTAACGCTGATCGTTATCTTGGCCATTACCATCCGGATTTCAGAACCAAAAAATACGATTTCGTTTCATGGTCCAGATACAAACGTCGAATCAACAGTCGCAAGAAATACATCAAGGTTCATTTGTCCCATGTGAGGATACGCAGAGGGCCCGAACATATTGCACAGGGAGAAGCAGTACTGGTGACATTTAACCAGCACTATCAATCGAGCAATTATTCCGCCAATAGCCGCAAACAGTTATATCTGGTACGCCAGCATAATGGTGGCGCATGGTTGATTCTGTTCGAAGGCGATGCCGACCACCTCTACCTCCGGCCAGTTTCTGTGGTGAAGAATCAGGTTTCACATGGCTAAATCACTGTTTGTTTGTCAGAGCTGTGGTGCGGAACATCGCAAATGGATGGGACAGTGCCCGGATTGCAATGCGTGGAATTCGGTTTGCGAGCAGGTCATTGAGACGGCAATCGCGTCTTCAGCCAGCAAAGGCAAGCTGCTGGCTATCGCCTCCATTACCGACATCAGCGGCAGCGACTCTCCCCGTTGCTCCACCTGTATTGATGAACTGGATCGCGTATTGGGCGGCGGGCTGGTGCCCGGTTCGGCGGTATTGATCGGCGGCGATCCGGGTATCGGCAAGTCCACCCTGCTGCTGCAGGCTGCGGCCAAACTGGCGGCGGAAAAATTGGATGCAGCCATGCAGCGTGGCCCGGTGCTCTATATCACCGGCGAGGAATCGATTCGGCAGGTACATCTGCGCGGTGAGCGTATTCACGCCCTGCATTCTGATCTGTTGCTGGTTTCCGCCTGCGAACTGGAATCCATGCTGACTACAATTGACAAGATCAGACCATCGGCTGTGATAGTCGATTCCATTCAGACCACCGTCAGCAGTCGGCTAACCAGTGCGCCGGGCACGGTGTCACAGGTGCGCGACTGCTCGGCCAGCCTGATTCGACATGCCAAACAGCATGGTCATGTGCTGATTCTGGTCGGCCATGTCACCAAGGATGGAGCGCTGGCCGGGCCGCGCGTGCTGGAACATATGGTGGACGCTGTCATCTATTTCGAGGGCGACAAAGGCCATGCCCACCGCATTTTACGGGCGGTGAAAAACCGTTTCGGCCCAGCTGGCGAAATCGGCCTGTTTGAAATGACCGATGCCGGATTGGTCGGCATTCGCAATGCATCGCGCCTGTTTCTGGCCGAACGCGCCAGAGATACGCCCGGTTCGGTTGTGCTGGCCTGTATGGAAGGCACCCGTCCGTTGCTGGTAGAGGTGCAGGCGCTGATTGCGCCTACAGTCTATGCCACCCCGAAACGCTCTGCTGTCGGTGTCGATGCCGGGCGCGTCGCCATGCTGACCGCCGTACTGGAACGACGCATCGGTTTGCCGCTGTCGAAACATGATGTCTATATCAATATCGCCGGCGGCGCGCGCGTGACGGAACCGGCTGCTGATCTGGCTGTGCTGCTGGCCATGGTGTCGGCCTATCAGGAAAAAGCCGTAGCGGAAGATATGGCCGTATTCGGCGAAGTGGGCTTGACCGGTGAAGTGCGCCCGGTCGGACAACCGGAAGCCAGAGCCAGAGAAGCGGCCAGTCTGGGCTTCTCGCGACTGCTGCTGCCGACTGAAAATCATGCAAGGGTGCAGAAGGCGAATATCATTGCTAACATGCGCAGCGAAACAGAAGCACCGCTTGTGCTGACGGCAGCCAGGCATCTGTCCGAAGCAGCGCAGAAAGCGTTGTCATGAATGGAATCGAGGGCTGGCTTGAACTTTGTTGATTATATTCTGATCGCCATTGTTGGATTGTCGATGGTGCTATCATTGTGGCGCGGCTTTGTACGCGAAGTGATTTCACTGATCGGGCTGGTGGCAGCATTTCTGGCGGCCAGCCGCTTGTCCGGTCGCACCGGCGACTTTCTCGGCCAGTGGATCAGCAACCCCACCGGCGCGGATATTGCCGGTTTCGTGCTGGTATTTGTGATTGTTATGATATTGGTGGGCTTGATCGGTGCCATGATCCGGCGACTGGTGGATATGGCCGCACTGACGGCGACCGACCGAACCCTGGGCCTCTTTTTCGGCGCCGCACGCGGCATGCTGCTGATCTCACTCTGTTTTCTCGTTTACACATCCTATGCCAAACCCGATGCCCCGTGGCTCAAGCAGAGCCGACTCACCCCATACGCTATTGAACTGGGCAATATGCTGGGCGGCATGATTCCACAGGACTACCCGTTTTCCAGGCAAGGCGGCGCCCACTACCCTTCACCGCAAGCGACCAATATGCGCATGCAGGATATCATCCCGATCAAAGATAAAAATGCTCTCAAATCCATCATTGATAACAACAGGAGATAAGCGCGTGCCCCCTCCATGCGAACCGTATAATGTCGACGCTGATAGCCATGATCACTTCCATGATGAATGCGGCGTCTTCGGGGTGTTCGATCACCCTGAAGCCGCTAACCTGACCTATCTCGGACTGTATGCGCAACAACATCGTGGCCAGGAATCCGCCGGCATCGTCAGCACCGACGGACACAGCTTTTACACCCATCGAGGCATGGGGCTGGTGGCCGATATCTTCCAGAAGTCGGATATCAAGGCCCTCTCCGGCCACCACAGTATCGGTCATGTGCGCTACTCCACCTCGGGTGAGTCGGGCCTGCGCAACTGTCAGCCCTTCTCCTATGAATATGCCCACGGCGGCATCGCCATGTGCCACAACGGCAATATCGTCAATGCGCCTGAACTGCGCAAGCAACTGGAGAAAAAGGGCTCTATTTTCCAGTCCACCTCCGATACCGAAGTATTGATTCATCTGGTGGCCAGAAGCAGGGCCTCCAGCATGAAAGAGCGGCTGGCCGGAGCGGTCAGCAAACTGACCGGCGGCTTTTCCCTGCTGGTGTTGGTCGAAAAACGTCTGGTCGGTCTGCGTGATCGCCACGGCATTCGTCCGCTGGTACTGGGCAAGCTGAATGGCTCATGGGTGCTGGCATCAGAGACTTGCGCCTTTGATCTGATCGGCGCCACCTATGTGCGCGATGTGGAGCCGGGGGAGATGGTGGTCATTGATGAAAACGGACTGGAAAGTCTGCACCCGTTCGCCTCCGTTGAACCCAAATTTTGCGTCTTTGAATATGTCTATTTTGCCCGACCTGATTCCACTCTGGAAGGCATCAATGTCTATGAAGCGCGCTATCAGATTGGCGTAGAGCTGGCCAAAGAAGCACCCGTCGAGGCCGATTTGGTGATTCCTGTGCCCGATTCCGGCGTGCCGCCAGCCATGGGCTTTGCCGAACAGGCCGGTATTCCGTTCCAGATGGGGCTGATTCGCAACCACTATGTTGGCCGCACCTTCATCGAGCCGAAACAGTCGATTCGCAACTTCGGCGTCAAACTGAAACTCAATCCCAATCGAGAACTGATTAAAGGCAAACGTGTGATTCTGGTGGATGACTCGATTGTGCGTGGCACCACCAGCCGCAAAATTGTGGAGATGGTGCGTGCCGCCGGTGCCAAAGAAATTCATATGCGGGTTTCCAGCCCGCCGACTAAACATTCCTGTTTTTACGGTGTTGATACACCAAATGCCGAGGAACTGATGGCCAACAAGATGGATCTTGAAGCTATGCGCAAAGCCATCGGCGCTGATTCACTGGCCTTTGTCAGCTTCGATGGCATGTACCGAGCTGTCGGCAAGCCGCGCGGGCTGCACTGCGACGCCTGTTTTTCCGGCAATTATCCCGTTCCGGTTGAAAAACAGCGATCACCGCAGCTATCGCTGCTGCACATTCACAGCCGCAAGTAGCATGTCAGGGCGGCCCACAGTTGTGCTTATCCACGGTCTGTTCGGATTTCGCAAACTGTTGTGTCTGGAATATTTTCAGGGCGTGCGTCAGTTATACCAAAGCATGGGGCTGCGTGTGCTAACGCCGTCGCTGCCATGGTCCGGCAGCATTGTGAAGCGGGCCAATGCGCTAGCCAGGCAACTGGCAAATGAAATGGGGCCGCTTCATCTGCTGGCCCATTCGATGGGAGGTCTGGACGCCCGACACTGGATCAGCGTTTTAGGGGGTGGCGATAAAGCCGCCAGTTTGACCACCCTGTCCACGCCGCATAATGGCTCAACAGCTGCAGATCGTGTCTGTGGCAGCTATTCACTGTTTCGCATCTTCGCCGGTGTACGGAATTTAACAACAACCCATCTAAAAAAATTTAACGCCCAAACCCCGGATCATCCTGCTGTCATCTATCGCAGCTATGCTGCGATGCGACCGCTTTGTGAGCAGCCATGGCTGGTGCGGCGGTATGGGCGCTACATTCAGATGATTGAAGGCGATAACGACTCACAGGTTTCCGTTCATTCAGCCATACGGGGAGAACATATCAGCACCTTGCCTTGCGACCATTTTGAACTTATTTTCAGAAACTTCTGGTTCAATCCGTTGCGTTCACGCAACAGATTTGATCCGATGCCCATGTACCGGGATATCGGTCACTGGATTTTACGTATGAACACACAACAGGAGAGTACAGTATGAAATTATCTCTGTTTTGGACGTGCATTGTATTGCTTTGGACCGCTCCGCTTCAGGCTGCAGAGTGGCAGGCGATTCAAGGTGATGTAGTGACGGTGGCAACAACCTACGACGGCAAGTATCTGACGCTGACATGCATGGGAAAAAGCTGGCCGTTGAAATCGCTCGGCCACGGCAAATGGCGCGGCTGGATCGGTGTCGATCTGAAACAGAAACCCGGAAAATATAATATCATATGGAAGGCAGCCAAAAAGACGGTTGCTAATGATTTTCTCCTGGTTGCGAAAGGGACATTCCGAATCTCGCATATCGAAGTATCGAGAAAAATGGCCGTATTTGATAAACCCACGCTGGCCCGTATTCGCCGGGAGGTGAAGGCGCTGAAAGCGAGCTACAGGGAACAGGTCGCGGCCAAACCGGATATTGTGATGCAATTCAGACCCATTGACGGCATCGTATCCACCCCCTTCGGCGCCCAACGTTTTGTTAACGGCGAACCGCGTTCGCCGCACTCCGGTATTGATATTGCAGCGCCGGCAGGCACTATCATCAGAGCGCCACTGGCCGGACGCGTGTTGCTGGTAGCGGATATGTATCTGAACGGTAAAACGGTAGCTATTGGGCATGGAAACGGGTTAGTCTCCGTCTATTCGCATATGCGGTTGACAACATTGAAAAAAGGTGACTGGATTGAAACCGGGCAACAGATTGGCGAGGTCGGCGCAACCGGGCGGGCGACCGGGCCGCATCTGCACTGGGGCGTGCGTTTTCATAATGCACGGGTGAATCCAGACAGTATGTTACAATGAGTAACCGTAATCATGAAACAAACAGCATGCGTTAGGGCAGGGGCAGGTAAAATATGAAAGCATTGATTATTGATGATGAAGATTCAGTTCAGGGTATTTTGTCGGCCTTCCTCAATCGCTATATGGCTGATAAAGGCATGCAGGGCGACGTCGCCAGTATGAGCGATCCGGTGCAAAGCCTGTTTGAACTGACCACGCACGGTAAAGAGTACCAGGTCATCCTGCTGGATGTGCGTATTCCAAGACTATCCGGCGATGAGATATACAGCTCGCTGGAGCAGGTGAATCCGGATGTGATCAAGCAGATCATTTTTGTCACCGGTTATCCCGAAGATCTGTATGAGCGTTTCCCGGACAAGAAATTCAACATTCTGCAAAAACCCTTCCGTTATACGAAATTTGCCGAAAAACTGGATGCGCTGTTTGGCAAAGCATAAATGACAGGGGTTGGTGCAGGTTGATGTCGGCATCTGTTCACTGGCATGCCTCGATACCGGAGCAACGTATTGCATGGGCTGTCGCTATATGCTGTATGGTGATCGTGGCGCTGGTTGCTATCAAACCTGAATGGTTCACGGGCGGCGCGTCAGGCAAGCATTCAGATCTCCGGCAAGCGAATGCACCACACTCGATATATGCTACGACGCACCGCCGTCAAGCCAGCCTGAAAGTACAGAAAAAAGCACGGGCAACAATACGGAAAAAAACACATACCGTAGCGCCACCAGCCCGGAACACGGCAAAATCAAAACCAAAACCGAGACAAGCAGTCGTCCTCGCACCAATGGCAGCGCCGGCCGCCAGCGGATATTATGCGCAACTGGGCGCTTTTCATGAGCGCTTGCGCGCACAAGGCATGGCCGACCAACTCAAACATCATGGCTGGCATGCCGTAATCGCAACCACGCAGGGTGGACTGAACGCCGTATGGGTCGGCCCGAAGTCAACTCGAAGCGGCGCTGAAACATTACTAAAATCCATTCAGCGCAAGATCAAAAACAAGGGCTTCATCGTCCATCATCCATGATCCTGAAAACTTCAGTTTCCAGGATGTTAAGTGCGCTGATTGTATTGAACATGATGACGCGCGTTAGCATCGTACCAGAATGCAAGTAAGCTCCCATGGCATGGTGGTGGCAGGCCACATCAGCACGGCGGATGCCGGCGCTGCCATGTTGCGCGCCGGCGGCAATGCGGTGGATGCCGCCATTGCCGCTGTCACCACATCTTTTTGCGCCGAGCCTGTACTTACCGGGGCCGGCGGGGGCGGTTTCATGCTGGTTGTTCCACCACAGAAAAACTCTGTGCTATACGATGGCTTTGCACGCATGCCCGCCGGCATTCAGCCGCCCGGATTCACACCGGAACTCAAGGCCGCGCCGATTGATTTCGGCGATACCATCCAGACCTTCCACATTGGTCAGGCTTCGGTCGGCACCCCGTCGCTACTGGCCATGCTGTTTGAAGCGCACCACCGTCACGGCAAACTCCCCTTGCAGGAGGCGCTTGCGCCGGGGCTTGATGCGGCCAGAAACGGCATCCGTCTGAACCGTTTGCAGGCGTCATTCATTGAACTGCTGCAACCGATCCTCGATCAAACCGATAGTTGCAAAGCGCTGCATGCGCCGGCAGGGATATGGTTACAAGAAGGTGACTATTTCCGCAATCCTGATCTGGCCAATACGCTGGAGATGCTGGCCATCGACGGTATTGACGAGATGTACCGGGGCGACCTGGCGCACGCCATTGTCACCACCTGTACGCCTCATGGTTTCCTCGGCATGGATGATATGCGCGCCAATCAGGTTGCGATCCGCGCGCCCCTGTCTCTCCATGTGTTAGGCGGCGCACTGCTGACCAATCCCCCCCCCTCATCCGGTGGGCTGTTGATCGCATTTTCCGCCTCCCTGCTGGATCGTCTGAAGGCATGTCCTGACACTGCAAGCATCGCCTGGCCTGTCCTGCTGACGGAATCACTGCGCGCCGCCAGTCGTCTGCGCCGGGCCGGACTGGATGCCCGCATGCATGACGCCGGTATTGCTGCGGAGATGTTGAACAGCCCGACATTGCAGGATGAGGTGAACCATATCACGCAGCGTTTGCAGGGCGTGATGCGTGAACAGGCTGATGAGCCGGCCAACCGCCATGGCAGCACCACCCATATTAGCATCGTGGACAAGGATGGCATGGCAGTTTCCCTGACCAGCAGTAATGGCGAAGGCTCTGGGCTGGTCGTGCCCGGCAGCGGCATTCATCTCAACAACATGCTGGGCGAGGAAGATATTAACCCGCTGGGTTTCCATGCCCTGCCCGGCGGCCTTACCCTCTCCTCAATGATGGCGCCATCGGTGTTTCTTAATAAACAGGGGCGCGCCGAGATCGTACTGGGCAGCGGCGGCTCCAATCGCCTGCGCGGTGCAATCCTGCAGGTGCTGACATGCTGCCTCCTGCAAGGTCAATCCATTGAACAGGCTGTGCATGCGCCGCGTCTGCATAATGAGGGCGATTGGCTGGATATTGAACCGGAGTTCCTGTCCGATGCCGAGCAGGATCAGCTCATGCAGCTGGGCTGGGAAATCCGGCCATGGCAACAGCAGAGTGTCTATTTCGGCGGCGTGCATGCTATCGGTTGCACTGCCGGCGGCGAACTGCAGGGCGGCGCAGATCCCCGCCGCGGCGGCGCGGTTGCTCTGGCATGAGTGTTTTTTTTATTGCGCTGGGCGGCAACCTTGGTGACGTGGTGGCGAGTTTCCGTAGCGCCCGCCGTCGCATCGCGCAATTGCCGAGAGCCGAAATATTGCAATCCCCATTACAATCCTCCTTGCTATACCGAACACCGCCGCTCGGCCCGCCGGATCAGCCCGATTACTACAATGCGGTTATTTCGATTGCCTGCGAGTTTGAACCGCTGAAGCTACTGGATGCGCTGCAAAGCATTGAAGCCGCGCATGGTCGCGTCCGGGCCGAGCACTGGGGAGCGCGCACACTGGATCTGGATATCATTGCCATGGATGCGGCAATGGTAGATACGGATCGCCTGAGCCTGCCCCACCCACAGATGCAGTTCCGCCAGTTTGTGCTGCGCCCCCTTTGCGATATCGCGCCGAACTGGCAACATCCCCGTTTGCAAAAAACAGCAGCGGAGTTACTGAATGCGCTGCAGCAGGCCGGTGAACCGACCTTGCCAAAGGGGATTGCATGGTAAATAGAACACAGACCACTGCGGAGCGGGGGCGGCCGTTGAATCAGTGCCATATCGCCATTGAAGGCGCCATTGGCGTCGGCAAAACTACACTGACGCAGAAGCTGGCCGACAAACTCGGTTCCGGCACCTTCTTTGAGCAGGTGGATGACAACCCCTTTATCGAGCTGTTTTATCAGGATCCATCCCGCCATGCCCTCTCCGTGCAACTGTCGTTCCTGTTTTCGCGTCTGAAACAGTGGCAGACGCTGCATCAGCAGGATCTGTTCTCGCAGGGGGTGATCAGCGATTATCTCTTCGCCAAGGATCATATCTTCGCCACTGTCACGCTCTCCGATGAAGAGCTGGCGCTCTACGATCAAGTCGCTCGCCTGATCGAGATAGATTTACATCGCCCCGATCTGGTCATTTATCTGCAATCGAAACCGAATGTGATCATGGAGCGCATCCGCCGCCGCAACCGCAGCATGGAGCGGGGGGTGAGAGTGGAATACCTGCAACAGATCATCAATGCCTACGATCAGTATTTCTTTCATTATCAGCAAGCGCCGTTGCTGATCGTGCAGACTGATCGCATGAATTTCGCCGATAGCGAAGACGCCGTGGATACCCTGATCGAACGCATCGGAAACATGACCTCGCAAACCGAGTTCTGGGCAGATTACAGCTAACCGACCCCACAGAAGAAGTCAAAGGCAGGAACCGCAGATGAACACAGATAAACGCAGATGAGTCAATAACGATGACTGCTGATCCTGCCCGCCATCTTGTCGCGCATCGCGGCGATCAGGAGCATGCGGTTGAAAATACGCTGGCTGCATTTGATGCTGCAGCGCAGGCCGAGGCTCTGTTTCTGGAATGCGATATTCAGTTCACCAGAGATTTTGTACCAGTGATTCTGCACGACCACAATTTAAAAAGAGCAGGCATCGGCAAGGGCTCCGTTTCGGAGCGCAGCTATGCCGAACTGCTCACACAATGCGGCCGCCACTACCCGCTGCTGCGCTTGGATGCGTTGCTCGGGTGGTTGCAGAAGTATCCGGATATCACCCTGTTCGTCGAAATCAAGCCGCCTGTTCTGCGCAGAAAGTCACCCACACTGACGGTTCAGATTCTGCTAAACCTGATTCCCGCAGCGCTATGCGCACAGATTATCCTGATCAGCCAATCGGCGCTGCTGGTTGAGGCCTGCCATCGGCAGTATGACGGGAAAGTCGGTTGGGTGGCGATATATCATCGGGTGCCGGACACCGACTTTGATTACCTATTTCTGTCGGCCATTCGCGCCGCAGAAGCTGCCCGGTGGCAACGACACGGGGTGACATGCGCCGTCTATACCGTTAATGATAGCCGGCAAGCCGCCGCCTTATTGGCCCTGGGCATTGATCTGGTTGAGACCAATCATTTCGGGCGCATGCAACAGAGGCTTGCCGATGCCTGAACCGATCGAGGTCGATGTGCTGATTATCGGCGGCGGCATTTATGGCGTCGGTATTGCTCAGGCTGCGGCCTCAGCAGGGCATTCGGTGTTACTGGTGGAACAGCAGAGCATCGCATCGGCCACATCGGGCAATTCTACCAAACTGATCCACGGCGGCCTGCGCTATCTGGAATCGATGCAGTTGGGACTGGTTTACGAGGCGCTGCATGAACGTGAACTGCTGTTCAAACTGGCACCCGGACTGGTCAGTCGCGAATGGTTTTATATCCCTGTCTACCGCTATAACAGGCGGCCGGCCTGGCTGGTGAAATTAGGGCTGATGCTCTACCAGGCGCTGTCGCTGGGCCGATCCCGTTTCAGATCGATTCCGCGCAACCAATGGCATAAGTGCATTCCCGGTCTGAACACCGACCGGATGACTGCGCTGCTGGCCTATGAAGACGGGGCGACCGATGACGCCGAGCTGACACGGGCCGTGGCGGCATCGGCAAAACAATTGGGGGCGGAGATACATCAGCATACCTCGTTTGTCAGCGCCAGACGCGTAGGCGATTTCTGGCTGGCGCAGCTCTCGCCGGCAGCTGAATTCAAAGCGACAATACTGATCAATGCGGCCGGGCCGTGGGTGAACGCCGTACGCGAGCAGATCACCCCTGCACCGCCCAAACGGGATATTCAGCTTGTGCAGGGTGCGCACCTGCACCTGAATCGGCCCTGCCATGCTTTTGTGTATGTCGAGTCCGAGGACGGTCGGGTGATGTTTTTCCGGCCCTGGCAACACGGCACGCTGGCCGGCACCACCGAAACCGATTTCTCGGGCGATCCGGCCGCAGTCCATGCCAGCGAAGATGAAGTGGTCGCCATTCTTGCCACCTACAATCGTTATTTTCCCGAAAATCCCTGTCGCGAATCCGATATCCTGAAACAATACTGCGGCATCCGCGTATTGCCACAGCATCCGGGTAGCGCTTTTTCAGCCAGTCGCCATACGATGATCGTCTGTGATGATGAAGCGCGGCCCGACTACATCGCCCTGTATGGCGGCAAGCTGACCACCTATCGCAAGGAATCGGAAAAAGTGGCGCAATTGATCGCCCGCAGCCTGCCGGCAAAGCTACGGGCTGATACCCGCCATATCAAACTATAGCCTGAATGATCATAACAATACGCCTATGTTTCATGCAATTCTGTAGCAGGTTCCAGCATCATTGGTTGGGTTGCCTGAGAATGATTGGAATACGTTGGCCAATTGGGTTGATAATCATCGGCCTGATTTCCCCATGTCACCCAATTATCGCGGCCACCTCTGCCAAACATTTCCAGATATGGGCCTGGACTACATGATTCTATGAGTGGATACTGTTCATCAGGTTTACGCGAGTGTTCACGTTTTCGGGTGCGTATAATGTTCACCTGACTTCTGCCCGGTTGCAGCGTCCTCATTCTGCCTCGAATTCCAAACAGGATAATTTCCGTCACGTTGCGAAAATAAAAACCGACTCCCCGGCCATCCGGGCCGCCATCCTTTCTTATTTTTTCCCAGATGATATTTGTTTTATAGGTAAAGCCCCATGCCTCCATAACGGACAATCCTTCGGCCAATAGCGCATTAGGAACCCACAAATAAAGGTGGGCGTTATCTTCAGCAGCTCTGGCGACAGGGATGTGCTTAATATCTTCTAAATTCAGCGTGGCATAACGTGACAGCCTTTTGTGTTCAGGAGCCATTTTTCCCGTTCGATTTTGGAACTGCCAGGGAGGGTCCGCGAGTATAGTTTGGAATCGGTGGTTCCCTATAAATTCCTGAAAATCCTCCGCAACACTCACTTCCTGCATCATTTAACTATCCTCTTCATAGAGCGTGTTTTTGATTCCAAAGACCAGTATAGGGCAGCCGCCACCGCTGCCACCCTCAATTCGAGGGATAAGTTTTCCAATGTGTGTTGTCGATGCGCCATAAGATGCGCCGCGACCCAATTCGTTGAAAATATCCTGCAATTCGTCACAACGCGTCACGATTATACCGACGCTGACAGCACGAAGATCAAATAAAAGCCTGAAGTTATTCAGATCGCGGTCGAAAAACGGATCCTTATTATTCCATTCGATTTCAAGCGCCACTCTGTTTTTGAAGCAATCCACTTTATGGGTTGGCGTATTCATCTCATGCCCATCCACAACTACTTTGGTGGCGAAGTCTTTTTCCACCCAACCCTTGTCATACAAAAAGCTATCAATCCAGCCTGAAACTTTGGACTTTCTGCCGCCGCCAACTGTAATCCAGCTTTTTTTAAGGCGAAAAGCGGTGAGTACGGCTATTAAATCTTCCCATTCATCAGGGAAGTCATTTTTTAATATCGCGCATGCATGCTTCCATTCATGTATTTCATAATGTTCAGTGATAAATGTTGGAAGGAGTTCTGTACCCATGCCTCAAACCTATAGAGTTATTCTGAAAACATCATCACCAAATCGCCCTGCCAGATACGCAGCATTATCAATACTCAGGCATTGACCATGCGGCGGCTGGATGGAGCCGGGGTTTCCATCGGGCGCAGCCCCAGTTTTTCGAATAGTTTCTGATCATTTTCGGCGTCCTGATTGCCGGTGGTGAGTAGCTTCTCGCCATAAAAAATCGAATTGGCCCCGGCCAGAAAACAGAGCGCCTGCATCTCTTCGCTCATCGTTTCACGACCGGCGGAGAGACGCACATGTGAGGCGGGCATGGTAATACGGGCGATGGCAATGGTGCGAATAAATTCAAAAGGGTCGAGGTTGTCGGCAAATTGTGCATCTTCGGCCACCGGCGTACCGGCCACCTTGACCAGCATATTGATCGGCACGGATTCCGGATGCGGGTTCATGCGAGCCAACTGCGACACCAGTCCGGCGCGATGGCGGCGGCTTTCGCCCATGCCGACAATGCCGCCGCAGCAGATGCTCATGCCATTGGCGCGTACATGCTTGAGGGTGTCGAGGCGCTCATCATAAGTGCGGGTGGAGATGATCTCTTTATAATACTCCGGATCGGAGTCGAGATTATGGTTGTAGTAGTCCAGTCCGGATTCTTTCAGGCGAGCGGCCTGTGCAGGCGTGAGCATGCCGAGCGTAGCGCAGGCCTCCATATCCATCGCCTTGATATCGGCAATCATATCGCATACCAGCTCAAAAGCGCGGCCTTTGGGTTCGCGCCAGGCCGCACCGATGCAGAAGCGCGACGCGCCCTTTTCCTTGGCGATTCTGGCAGCGGCGATAACCTGCTCTTTTTTCATCAGTAGTTCGGATTCAACATCGGTGTTGTAACGCGAACTCTGCGGGCAGTATTTGCAATCTTCCGGGCAACCGCCGGTTTTGATCGACAGCAGGGTGGAAAGTTGCACCTCATTAGCATCGAAATGGGCTCGATGTGCCTGCTGGGCGCGGAACATCAGATCATTAAACGGCAGTTCAAACAGCGCCTCTATTTCGTCTATGCTCCAGTTGTATCGCATCATATGCTCCTTCCCCTGTAAACTACGGGACGGCGAAGGGTAAACGGCTTTGCCTGTTTCGGCAAAAACAGGTTTCAGTGCAGTATCAGTTACGGTTGATAGGTCAGACGACTGAGGTAGCGGCGTATGCCGAGAATACTGCTCGCACTCATAGAGAGATACTCCATATCCAGATTGAGGAAGGTGGCTGTCCATTCCGGGTCAGCGGCCAGTTCGCCGCAGACCGAGACAGGAATAGCGGCCTTTTTCGCCGCCGCCGCAGTCTGCATGATCAGCTGTTTTAGCGCTGCGGCGCCGGACTGATACAGATCCGCCACCTCTTCATCATTGCGGTCAGCCGCCAAGGTGTATTGCAGCAGATCATTGGTGCCAATGGAAAAAAAGTCGCTGACGCCAGCCATCGCATCAGCCATGATCGCCGCAGACGGCACCTCGATCATGCTGCCAATCGGAACCGCCTGTGTGATACCCAGCCGAACCTTGCATTGCGCTGCGATATCACGCAACTGCTCCATCTCCTGGCTGGTGGTGACCATCGGTGCCAATATCCGCACAGGGCCATGCTCCGCAGCCCTGAGCATGGCGGAGAGATGGATGCTTAACAGTTCAGGGTTGCGCAGCAACAGGCGCAGTCCGCGCAGCCCCATGGCCGGATTGGCACCGGCATAATCGTGGCCAGCCAGATCACTGTATAACCAGGGTCTGTCGCCTCCGACATCGAGCAGCCGCATGGTGACAGGCTTGCCATCCATGCGATGGATGAGTTTGACATATTGCTCATACTGGCATGCTTCATCGGGCATACTGGATTCATTGATAAACAGGAATTCGCTGCGATAGAGACCGATGCCGTCAATGCCGATCTGTTCAGCCAGTTCGAGTTCCTCCGGGAACTCGATATTGGCCATCAGCTTCAGTTCATGGCCATCTGCGCTGAGTGACGGTTTGACGGCAAACGCTTCCAGGTCTTTCTGGCTGATTGAAATAGCAGCTTTGAATTTCGTATAGGCAGCTTGTTCATTTTGCGGCGGATTTAGTATCCACACATTCTGTTCGGCATCCAGAACCAGGCTGTCGCCGTCGTGAATATCATTCAGAATTCCGCTCGCCCCGACCAGCGCCGGCAGCCCGATACCGCGAGCAACGATAATGTTATGCGCATCTGCGCCGCCAAGCTCGGTGATAATACCAGCCACCTTATGTCGCCACATACTGACAACCTCGGAAACGGAAACATCATCACTGACATAAATCACCGCTTCGTCTCCGTATTCATCCAGACAGCCGATACCCGCCGGCCTCTCCGGTGCGCCAGTCAAATGATCGAGAATACGACTGCATGCATGTTCAATGTCATGCTTGCGGTTGCGCAGATATTCGTCGTCAATCTGCTCAAAAACAGTCTGGATGGCATCCATTTCCAGCCGCAGCGCCCATTCGGCATTGATGCAATCATGACGAATACGCGAACTGGTTTTTAACAACAGTTCCGGATCCGTAATCAGCATATGGTGCATATCCAGAATCATCAGAGGATCCCGAACGCCGGCATTGATCAGATGATGACGCTCAATATCAACCGCTTCTGCGGCCATCTCAATCGCCGCCACCAGTCGTGCAACTTCCTGTTCAATCAAATGACTGTTAACCGTGTGTTCGGGAACCAGCTGACGCCCATGCATCTGCACCTTTACCCGTCCAATGACAACACCGGAACTGGAAGCAATCGCTCGCCCTTCTCTGCGTATGGCAGGATGTCGCCCCGCACGGCAGCCATCATTCATTCCGCTTCTCCGAAGCGGCTATCTACCAAGTCCTTGATTACTGCAAGCGCAGCAACTGCATCACTGCCTTCAGCGCGCAGCAGCAGATCCGTACCTTTGCAGGCAGCCAGCATCATGATGCCCATGATACTTTTACAGTTCACTGCAATATCACCCTTGATCAGCATGATTTCTGATTTGAAGCGACTGGCTTCAGTCGCCAGTTTGGCCGATGCACGGGCATGCAGGCCAAGCTTGTTGCAAATCCGTATGTGCTGTTCAGGCATCCGCATGGCTGATTACGGCATCAGGCTGGCTACCATGATTGCTGGCTGCAAGATCGGGCGCTACCTGGATATATTGACGCCCGGATCGGACTACCTGCTGAGCCAGTTCGCTAACATGGCTGACATGCTGACGCAATGTGGCTGCCTTGATGAGCAGAGGCAGGTTGAAGCCGGATACCACCTCAATGTGGCCGCTCTTCAGGAAGCCCATGGCCACATTGCACGGCGTGCCACCAAACATATCGGCCAGCAGCAATACGCCCTGACCAATATCGCAGTTGTGAATTTTCGCCGCCAACTTGTCGGACAGGGATTCCGGACTGCTCCCTGCCGTGATATCCAGCGTGTCCATCAAGGGCTGTTCACCGACCACATACTGCACCGCCTGCATCATTTCACTGGCTATGCGTGCATGACCAACCAGCACAATTCCGATCATAATTCGACTCCTGTGTGTTGTTGCTCCGTGCTACCCTGCTGAACAATGCCCAACTCCCGGTGCTGAATCGTCGGCGCGATCGCCAGGCCTTGTTGTTGCACCCAGCGAGCCAGCGATTCAGCCATATAGACAGAACGATGCCGGCCGCCGCTACAGCCGAAAGCCAGCGTAAAGTATTGTTTTCGTTCTTTGCGCAAGTGCGGCCAGATGAATGTAATCCACTGCCGGATATGAACTTCGGCCTGCTCCACTTCCGGGTGTGACTGTAAAAACGAGATCACGCCTGCATCGCGACCTGTCAGTTCAGCCAGCCCCTCCTCATAGTGCGGATTGGGCAGAAAACGCATGTCGAATACGATATCCGCATTGGCCGGCAAGCCGTTTTTGTAGCTGAATGAAATGATGGTACAGGATAACCGGGATTGCATCTGCCCTGGTTGGCGCCAGAACAGATCCACTCTCTCGGCCAGTTCATAGGGAGTTAAACGGCTACTGTCGAGAACCAGGTCGGCCATGGCCCGAATCGGCATCAGCGCCTCACGCTCCTGTTGAATCGAATCCATCAGATCATCCCCTGCATGAAAGGGGTGACGACGCCTGATGGTGGAGAAGCGGCGCTGTAAGGCGCTGTCTTCCGCTTCAACAAACAGCAACTGCCACGCCTCAGGGGCATGCACATCTTCGATCGCCGCCTTGATGGCATGGGCGGTAAACCCGCTGCGCGTATCCAGACAGACCGCCGCCGGCTGTTTGCGACCGTGCATGCTAATCATCCACTCCTGTAACATTTCCAGTGGCAGATTATCGGTGCAGAAGAAGCCCGCATCTTCCAGAGAATGCAACACAGTGCTCTTGCCCGCGCCGGACAGGCCGCTGATCAATAGCATATCGGGGTTATCTCCGCTGTTCTATCCGAATTCGACGGCATCTGTTTACTGCCCCTGTTCGATTCTGTGCTGCAACGACTGCACAAAGTCTTCACCACTATGAATACCCCGCTGCTTCAGCAGCTGATCACGAGTCGCCACTTCAATCAGCACGGCCAGCGAACGGCCGGAACGAATGGGAATCGGCACACGCGGAATGGTCACTTCCAGAATATCCGTCTCACTATCTTCACCCAGCACGCGATCTTCCGGCGCCACATGATCCCAGGGCACCAGCTCCACCACCAGGCTCAAGCGCTTGGTATCGGTAATCGCAGCCGCGCCATACAGTTCGCGAATATTGAGAATGCCCAGACCGCGAATTTCCATATGGTAACGCAGGGCATCCGGACTGCGACCGACGGTGACTTCAGGGCTTTCACGGGAAAATTCGACCATATCATCAGCAATCAGACGATGGCCACGAGAAATCAGTTCCAGACCAATTTCACTCTTGCCAATGCCGCTGGCACCGGTAATCAGCACGCCAAGACCGAAAATATCCATATAGACCCCATGCTGGTAGACCACCGGCGCCAGCCTGTGCGACAAAAACAGCATCATATTGGTCATGAATGTGGAAGATGGATATTCCGACACCAGCAACGGCGTATCCGTTCGCCGCGCCGCCTCCAGAATAATATCAGGCGGCGGTTGTTGTCGTGTAATAATCACGCCGGCCAGACGCAGGTCGAAGACAGTATCCACTGCCATTTTCTGTTCCACCGCCGTACGTGTGGCAAGATAGCTTAATTCGGTTTGTCCGATCACCTGCAGGCGATAATCGCTCAAATGTTCAATATAGCCCGCAAAAGCCAGCGATGGCTTTTGAATCCGCGGGTGATCAATGTAACGATCCAGCCCCTTCTCACCGGCCACCAGCCGCATCTTCGCAGCCTCTCCCTGCTCGGCCAGCAATTCGCGAATGGTGATGTGACGGGGTTGCGGCATCAGCCGATAGTTACGTTGTTGGCAAACAGCGATGCAATAGCGATCTCGCTATCGGCCTGCATAATCTGTTGGCGAAACGACTCCTGTTGCAGGTTTCTGGCCAGTTGTGCCAACAACTCCAGATGTTGCCGGTCATCGGAATCAGGTACCAGCAGCAGTACGACAATATGCACGGGGTTGCCATCAATCGCCTCAAAGTCCACCCCATCCACATGCCGTGCCAGAGCCAGTACGGGGGAGGGCAAGTCCGGCATACGGCCATGGGGTATCGCCACCCCATGGCCTATGCCTGTACTGCCAAGCTGCTCCCGGGCCATCACCACTTCCATCACCGTATCGAGATCAATGGAGGTCAGCATATTAGACAGTTCAGTGATTAGCGCCCGTTTACTATGGGCGTGTGAATTGAGCAAAATATGCTCGGCAGTCAACAGTTTCATCATATCTCCTGTGAATCGGATCAGGCAGCTTCCGGTTCAATCCAGCTTAAAGCTCCATCCGGCCGACGATAGACCGCATTCAGCTGTTCAGATTCATCATTGGTGAAAAACAGCAGGTCGCGGCTACCCAGTTCCAGTTGCATGACCGCTTCATCCACACTCATCGGTTTGGCGTCAAGTTGTTCATGGCGCAGGGTTTCCGGCTGATGATCTTCGGACAATTCCTCACGATCATTGGCCAGATCCAGTACCTTGTGCGACACCTTGATTTCACGGGTCTGCTGCTGCGCCACACCGCGATGGCGACGCAATTTGGCCCGATAACGCTTGAGCTGGCGGTTCAGCTTGTCAACCACGCCGTCGATTGATGCATACATATCCTCTGTTTCATCACTGCCGTGAATATTGACGCCATTGGCCTGCATGCTCACTTCACAACGTTGACGGAACTTCTCCACCGAGAGTACGACGTGCACATCCACAACATGATCAAATGAGTGTTTCAGGTGTTGCAGCTTGTCGATGACATATGATTTCATCGGTTCTGTGAGTTCTACATGGCGTCCTGTAATGGATACTTGCATATTTTTTCCTCCGTTTTTTTGATATTTCAAACCAACAACTTGCGATGCTAGCTGTGGATTTGCGCGCCCATCCATGGGCACTCTAATGACTTCTTACGAAGTCATTATCCTTGACGTGATTTTGCGGCACGCCGCCGCTGGCTGCTTGGCGGCAGCCCCAATTGTTCACGATACTTGGCTACGGTTCTACGGGCAATCTCGACCCCTTCCGCCTGCAGCCGATCGGCGATAGCCTGATCTGAAATCGGACGTTTGGCCGGCTCGGAATCGATCAGCGCCTTAACCCGCTGCTGTACGCGATAGACGGAGATCATGCCGCCGCCGCGCGTCGGCAGACCAGCCGAAAAGAAGCGCCTGAGCTCAATCAGACCAATCGGCGTATCGGCATATTTGCCACTGGTAACTCGGGAAATGGTCGACTCATGCAAGCCGACATCTTCTGCCACGTCCTGCAGAGTCAGCGGCTTGAGCCCCAGCACGCCGTATTCCAGAAACGCCCGCTGGCGCTGCGCCAGGCACAACGCCACTTTCATCAGCGTTTCACTGCGCTGATCCAGCGCATGCAGCAGCCATTTTGCTTCCTTCATAGCCTGCGACATGAATTCCTTGTCTGTACCCTGCCACTGATGCTCCTTCCATCGCTCATTGAGGCGAATGCCTTGCCAGCCGGTGCCGGGAATCTCCACTTCAATAGCATTTGCCGTGTTACGTTTGAATACAATTTCAGGCCGGATATAATAGTTGTTATCCCCATGCAGACCGTGACCGGGGAAAGGATCCAGACGGCGCATACGCACTCTGGCCTGCTGAATCATCTCGACACTGCACTCCGCCATCTGCGCCAGCTCAGCATCGGGCTGCTGCAGCGCATCGGAAAAATGTAGCAGCAAGCGTCTGATACAGGCATCCGCCTCCTGTTCGACATCCAGTTGCATGAGCAGACACTCGGTCAGATCGCGAGCGCCAAAACCGGCCGGCTCCAGTTGCTGAATGACATGCTCGACAACATGTTCAACCGAAGCTGCATCCGTTGTCAGTTGATCGGCAATTTGCGCTGCGAATTCGGTCGGATCAGTGCGAAAATAACCGTCGTCATCCAGCGAGTCGATAATCATATGCGCCAGCATGCGATCATCATCCGACATCGGCTGACGATCCACCTGCTCATGCAGGGAGTCGCTCAGACTCAATTCTTCACGCCACAACGGCTCACGTTCGCTAAATCCATCTTGCCCATGGTCACGGCTGGACGGGGCATACATGGTTTCCCATCGGTTGTCGCCGCTCTCTTTCCAGCGCTCCTGTTCAGCTACTTCCAGCGCATGCTCCTGCGAACCCGCCTCACCAGCCGTCGCTGCGCTGAAATCCATCTCCAGCATCGGGTTGGATTCGATGGACTCCTCCAGATAATTCTCCAGATCCATGCAGTTCATAGAGAGCACTTTCAGGCTTTGCGTCAACTGTGGCGTCAGGGCAAGACGTTGCCCAAGTTTATGGGATAGTCTGGTTTCCATCAGGCAACAGCCCCGGACATCCATGCAGTATTTTGGTTGTACGGCTGCTGATGTGGATAAAACTCAC
>Ga0256829_1000739_pt1 | contig 30346 bp, 31 predicted proteins | sample 131447metaG_FD_185979 | JGI IMG/M metagenome (GOLD analysis project Ga0256829, IMG submission 185979) | Hydrothermal vent microbial communities from Lau Basin, Pacific Ocean - 131-447 | ecosystem: Environmental > Aquatic > Marine > Hydrothermal vents | place: Pacific Ocean: Lau Basin | collected... | reverse complement strand
AGAAGTTAAATCACAGACCGCGAAAAGTACTTGGATTCAGGACGCCTTATGAGGTCTTTTTTGAAGAATTCAGCAAGGAAATCGCTGCTTGATTTTAGGTGAATTGCACTTATGTTTTGAATAGGCGATTTCATTGTAACGGTATGAAGGTGCGTGGTTACGCACCCTGCATTCATAAAAGATTTCTGAAAGAAATTATACCAAAACTATTCACTCTTCACTATTAACTATTCACTCGATATATGTGGAAACTTCCGCATATATCGTAGCAGCATACTCTCATTTCCCAACAGACCGCCTTGATGGATGTATAGTAACGGCTTACACAAAAGCTCACTATGAGCAAGCAGCGTACGCCATCCCAAAGGGTCATAAAGCAGGTCAAAGACTATGCCCGTTTGTTGTTGTAATTTTAGCCAAATTTCGTAATTTTCTCGATAAAGTTTTCCAAAATGGTGCTTTTTGGGCAATGAAAGTATGGTTGGATGGTAGTTCTCATCGGCTTCAAGCATAGTAAACTGTTTTTTCAGATAGTCGCTATCACCCACACAAGGAGTCGTAAATACTTTGATGGATGATGGATGATGGATGATTGAGAATGATTTTTGGAGGTAGAGTGCTGTTGTGCCGGTACCGGAGGGAAGGAACACATTGAGCTCTTTGATATTGTTCTCTTTTTGCCAGTCAAGAATCTCCTCTGCCAATAACTTGATACCATACTCCGCCTCACTCTGCCGACCACCCTCCTCTATAAACAAAACATTATCACTCTTCACTCTTAACTCTTCACTATTCACTTTGAAAACAGTATTGTTTTCAATTGCTTCTTTGTAGTTTCCCTGAGGATTTTCCTTCAGGTAATCGGCAATATGATCTACATAGTATTCAAACTGCCACCCTTTCATCTTCGCCAACACCGATAGGGAGTACATCGCATTGGATTGAGCGGAGCCATAAGAGACAATCTTGTTAATATGAGGAAAATCATGGGTGAGGAAGTAGTGAAATTTACGGGCTTTGTTCCCGGAGAAATCGGGATGGATCAGGTCATCACGTTTGAGATAGAAGGTATGGTTTTCAAAGGTAACGGTTTGGATGGGAGAAGGAAGATTTAATTGTGCCATGAGGTCGAGGTGCGTGATTACGCACCCTACGTGTATTAATTACGTCCGATACAGTTGAGATCTTCGTACGCCTGCTCAAGACGTTTGACCATAGACTCCTCACCGGCGCGGAGCCACTTGCGAGGATCGTAATAACTTTTGTTCGGTTTATCCTCACCTTCGGGGTTACCGATCTGTCCTTGCAGATAGTCGTGGTATTTTGCCACATAACCGCGAACACCATCCCAGAACGCCCACTGGGTATCGGTATCGATATTCATTTTGATCACACCGTAGCTGATCGCTTCACGAATATCCTTGAGCTCGCTTCCCGATCCGCCATGGAAGACGAAGTTGACAGGTTTTGGTTCTGTTTTGAACTTCTGTTCGATATACTTCTGGGAGTTGTCAAGAATTTCCGGACGCAAAATAACATTGCCCGGCTTGTAGACACCGTGAACATTTCCAAAAGAAGCTGCAACGGTGAACTTGTCGGAAACTTTCATCAGCTCTTCGTACGCGTAGGCCACCTCTTCGGGCTGTGTGTAGAGCAGTTTGTTGTCCACTTCGGTATTGTCGACACCATCCTCTTCTCCGCCAGTGATACCAAGCTCGATCTCAAGTGTCATTCCCATCTTGCTCATACGCTCAAGATAGCGTTTACAGGTTTCAATATTTTCCTCTATCGGCTCTTCGGAGAGGTCTATCATATGGGAAGAATAGAGCGGTTTTCCCGTCTTTTCAAAGTGTGCTTCACTCGCATCAAGAAGCGCATCAATCCACGGCAGAAGCTTTCGCGCCGCATGGTCGGTGTGCAATACCACAGGTACACCGTACGCTTCGGCAAGCGTATGGACGTGCTGTGCACCGGAAATAGCCCCCAGTACTGCTCCTGTTTGAGAGTCGATACCCTTTCCTGCATAATATGCCGCACCGCCGTTACTGAACTGAACGATCACCGGAGAGTTAACTTTTTTGGCTGCTTCCATCACGGCATTGACCGAAGGGGTACTGACTACATTGACTGCCGGAATGGCAAATTCATCTGCTTTTGCAATTGAAAAAAGTGTCTGCAGGTCATCACCGGTTACAACACCTGCCGATATGGCATCCATCACTTTTGTTGACATCGTTATATGTTCCTTTATTTCTGTTTGGTTTATTTCATAAGTTTTATACGTGCATGCTTCATCAGGTCACTTACCAGTTTCTCTTTGGCGAGTTCAAGCTTCAACGCCGGAGCGAGCTTTTCAAGCGGCGGTAATTTCTTTTTCGATTTCGCAAGCCGTTTTTTGATCTTGGCATAACGCTTTTTGACCTCATCATCACTCACCGATACATTGGCAAGCTGTTTCTGCATCCAGTAGTTGGTCAGCGCATTCTCTTTTTGTGCTTTACTCAACTGATTATTGGCTGCCAGTGCAATCATCTGCCGAGGCGCAACCATCTCCAGTACACGTACTTTATCCTGAGGAGGCAATGTCGCCCAGGTAGCCTTGCCTTTGGTCATCATCTGAAGTGCTTTGTTCACATCATCCACACTGATTGCCATCATACCGGCATATCCCGCAACCGTATCCGAATTCGGTTCAACACGAACCTGTACACCCCGCATCAGATCTTTCACAATCTGTTGTTCGGCGATCTGCATTTTGATACGCTCTTTGATTTTTTCAAGGGGAGGAACCTGGGCAAGCGCACTCTGTGCTTTTGCCCGTGCTTTGATCTTTTCGTATGCCTGGGCAATCGCTTCATTGCTTACATTGAGATCGGCTGCTTTTTTCTGCATCCATAAACGGGAAAATACTGCATTTTCCTCTTCTTTAGAGAGTTTTTTTTGTGCTTCCTGTGCCAAAACAAGGGGTAGCGACATTTCTTTAATGAGTGCCAGGCGCTGTTTGTTTGGCAGAAGGTCAAAATCTTTCACCTTTCCTTTGGTACGCTCGGAAAGATAGGCATCTGCCTCTTTTTTAAGAATTTTTTTTCCATTGACCGTAGCAACAACTGCCTTTGCTGACCGGCTCACAGGCTTGGCAGGTCTTCCGGCTCCCATACCGAGGCCGTTGAGATTCACCATTCCAGGCGTATCATCTTTCTCATTAAGCATGCCGCTCAACCTGTCTTTCAAGTGGTCTGCCATTACCGGCGATATACCAAGCAGACAAACAACGCCAAGCGCTATAAACGATCGTTTCATTTCTCCTCCCCCTCCAAGACTCTAAATTATTTGCTTGCGCTTGCGTCTTTTTCCATATCGACAATTTTTGCTTTGCTTCTCAGCTCTTTAGCCATTTCCGCAATTTTCTTTGCAAATTCCTGCTGCTTGAGCGATGCAATGATTCTGCTTTTAACAGCTTCATAGGGAACTGTCTTGGGAGCTTCTTTGCTTTCAAGGTAGATTACATGGTATCCAAACTGTGTTTTCACCGGTTTGGTTGTAATTTCACCCGGCTTGAGCGACCAGACCGCTTTTGAGAAGGCAGGAACCATCTGTCCCTTCTTGAACTTACCGAGATCACCGCCTTTTGCTGCTGAAGGACCGGTAGACTTTGCTTTCGCCAGCTCAATGAACTTCGCCTTCAGCTTGTCACCTTTAAGCCCTTGAAGCTGCTTGATAATATCATTGGCAGTCTTTTCATCTTTCACAAGAATATGTCTTGCATGCACAAGTTCCGGCATTTTGAACTTATCTTTGTTCTTGTCATAAAATGCCTTCGCTTCACTGTCGCTGACAACAGCATTGTCCATCTGCTTCTTCATCCACATGTTCACGGCAAGCTCGTTACCGATCTTCTCCATGTTACGCTTGAATTCAGGAGTCTTGTCAATTCCTTCTTTTTTCGCTACCTCTGCAAAGAGTGCTTTTTCAACCAGTGTCTTCTTGACCAGCGCTTTTTGCTGAGGCGTCAACTGCTCGTAGTGTGCATTTGGCGATGTCGCACTTACAAATGCCTCGGCATCTTTTTTGGTAATATTGTGTCCGTTAACGGTCACCAGAATGTCCGAAGCAACAACGGATGTTGCCATAACAGCCACTGCGATTAGTGAAGTTTTTGCAAGTTTTAACATATACTCTTGTCCTTTTGAGTTGAAAATTATAAGTGGAGTTAGTATATCTGTTATAGTTAAACAATTCATTAACAATTACGCGTTATGCTAAGATTTTCTAAGGAGTTGAGTCACTATGGCTAAAAAGGTAAAAAAAGCGACAAAAAAAGAGATCGAAGCGATTAAAAAACTGTTCCTCGAACACTATCCGGATTCAGTAACCGAGCTGAACTATCGCAATCTTTATGAACTGCTTGTTGCTGTCATGCTCTCTGCACAGTGTACGGACAAACGGGTCAACATCATTACACCGGCTCTGTTTGAACGCTACCCTGACCCGGTTTCTCTGGCAAAGGCAGACCTTGACGAAGTGAAATCTTACATTAATACATGCTCCTTCTTCAACAACAAGGCCAAAAACCTCATCAAGATGGCACAAAGTGTTGTCGAGAACTACAACGGAGAGATACCGCTTGAGCGCGACGAGCTTGTCAAGCTTGCAGGTGTAGGACAGAAAACTGCCAACGTGGTAATGATAGAGTACACCGGTGCAAACCTGATGGCGGTCGATACCCATGTCTACCGCGTCGCACACCGCCTTGGGCTTTGTGACGCGCCCACAGCTGTCAAATGTGAAGAAGAGCTGACAAAGAAATTCAAAACCGACCTGCACCTTCTTCATCAGGCGATGGTACTTTTTGGACGTTACCGCTGCAAGGCTGTCAAACCTGAATGTGATGGCTGTTTTATGAAACCCTACTGCAAAACAACGGAGAGTTTCAAAGTCTAATTCTCGCTGTGCGACCTTCGGTGGTAACGCTCGACCACCTCGGGGTCATGGTGCAGATTGATCTTCGCATCATGTTTACCGTCATAATCGATCGAGGAGAGTACAAAGCGTATCGACTCGAGTCTGGCACTTTTTTTATCGTTGCTGTCGACAATGATCCATGGCGCGAATCCGGTATGGGTACGGCTGAACATCTCCTCTTTGTAGTAGGTAACCTTGTCCCACATCTCCTGCGCCTTTTCATCGACCGGACTAAGCTTCCAGCGTTTGAGCGGATTTGTTTTACGTTCTTCAAAACGCTTATGCTGCGTCTCTTTTTTGATGGAAAACCAAAATTTAATCAGAATGATACCGTCATCTACGAGCGCATGTTCAATCTCCGGTACCTCTTTCATAAACTTTTCATACTGTTCGGGGGTACAGAAGTCAAAAACCGGTTCGACAATCGCACGGTTGTACCAGCTTCTGTCAAAGAAAGTGATCTCTCCCGGGTTGGGAAGATGCTGGAAATAACGCTGAAAATAAAACTGTCCTGTTTCAACCTCTGTTGGTTTCTGTAATGCAACAACCCGAAATTTCCGGGGATTGAGATACTGGGTAAAACGTTTGATCGCACCACCCTTTCCTGCTGCATCGCGCCCTTCGAAGATGATCATGACCCGCTTGTTATTCTCAAAGACCCAGTTTTGCAGTTTGATCAGTTCCACCTGCAGCGCTTTGAGTTCTTCTTCATATTCTACATTTCGAATGATCTTCGCAACTTTCTTTTTCTTCATAAGCTGCGTCAGCCCCTCTTTGGTCTTGAGCAGATGAAGGTTCTTTTCAAGCTCTTTTACTGCCTTTAGCGTCTCTTTGTCGTCTGTCACTCTCTTTTTGATGTATGCTACATCTTCGAACAGGGTCATTTAGTCTCCTTGGAAATAAGTATATTCTTCTATTTTACTCCTCTTTTTCTTAATCAGTTTTGATGAAAACAATCATTTATACTGATTCAATCACCCTGTTAAGCACATCAAATGTCTTCGCCACCGAATTGAGCTTTACCATCTCCCGTGTCGAGTGCGGGTAGCGGATGGTCGGGCCGATGGAGGCGAACTTTATCTGCGGATACTTCTGGGCGATTACCCCGCACTCGAGCCCCGCGTGAATGGCCATCAGCTTGCTTTCTCCAAATACTTCACGCATCTTGGCATCGACCAGTTTGGTAAAGTCGGTCACATCAGGCTTCCATGCAGGATATTTGTCCTCCACACTTGTCTTGAAACCATACACGCCAAACAGTGTCACCGTCTCCTGTGTCAGTGTGTCAAGGGCATCCATATCCATCGCTCTGGCACTTGTTTCTACAGTCAATCCACCCTTTTCATCTGCGGTGATGATGGCAAGGTTGATGCTGGTGTGCGGAATGCCGAGTTCCTCGTTCATCTCATGCACACCATGTTTGAAGGCATTGATGAGTTCGATGACCTTTGCCCCCTCTTTGAGAATATCGGGAAACTCGTTCAACACCCGAACTGTCACACCTTCTTTGGCTTCAAGCGGCGTTTCACTTCGCACAACGGCTACCGCATTGGCAGGAATGGCATTGCGCCGCTCTCCGGCATACATACTCACAAGCTGTGTCACCCCTGCCTCTTTGAGGTAGCTGCCAAGCACCTTAATGGCAGAGGGGATACCTTTGTCAATATCCACTCCAGAATGTCCACCCGGCAATCTGTTGACGGCAACCTCATAACAGGTACCGCTTCCCTCAACGTAGTCATCCTGCTTAAATGCCGTAATGTCCGCGCCTCCGGCACACCCGATGTACACCTCTGCTTCATCCTCACTGTCAAGGTTGAGCATATACTCCGCTTTCAGGTCAAACGCCAGAGCATTGGCACCGATGAGCCCTATCTCCTCGTCAGAGGTAAAGAGAAACTCCAGTACCTTCCCCTCATCCATCAGCTGCATCATCATCGCCACTGCCATACCGTTGTCTGCTCCCAAAGATGACTCCTTGGCCTTCATCCACCCCTCTTCGACGTATGTCTCTATCTGCGGTGCCTTTCCCATACAGACCATATCGTAATGCGCCTGCAGGCAGAGTCTGGGTGTTCCTTTGCAAACATAGATGTTCTTCGCATCATCCACCTCTACCTCATAGCCTCTCTCTTTCGCAAACGCCACCAGAAAATCACACAACCCCTCCGCCTCCTTCGAACAGTGCGGTATCTGCGTCAATCTCTCAAAATACTCAATAATTTTTGACATTTCATTCCTTTACTTACTTCTCTTCATGTTTGTGTCACTTTTGCACCTTTTGTGCAGGTGTGTATGCGCCCATATTTGCGAAGCAAGGCGCATAAAGCATCGTCCGCACAATTGCAAAAATGACGATTTTTGCCTACTTTTTCTAAAAAAGTAGGAAGAAAACATAGATTTACTATAAAAGTTTGTTTAATCAAAAGAAGTATAATACAATCACATAAAAATCAGGAACCCACCATGTGCCTCATCATCACCATCCTCTTCCTCGTCATGGGCATCCAAAACCTCATAGAAGGCTACTACAATATGGCAGCCTTGCAGCTTCTCATTGCTGCCGGGTTTGCCTTTATGCTCTGGCGGAACATTCAAATGACCCGCTGTGAACGCACAGGCAACTGCAACGGATGTACGTTGCCAAACTGGTTGACAAAATGGTTTCAGAAAAGTGATAGTAAAAGGAAAGAATAATGGAACACTTTTTTACCTGCCCCTACTGTTGGGAGGCCATTTCAATGGTGCTTGACCCAAGTGAAGAGGAGAGCGAATATATTGAGGACTGCGAAGTATGCTGCCGGCCTATCGAGATATCGTTCCGTTTTTCTGAGGAGAGGCTGGTATATTTTGAGGCGCGGAGGATGGAGGGTATTTGATACTACGCATACAAAAACGTAAACCGATCCACCATCTGTCCGCCTACTTTCACTTTTTCTACGAACATTTCATATGGTCTCACCCATATCCCATAGTCACCGTACAGCGCACGGTAGACTACCATCGGCTCCTCGGTCTCGGAATGGCGTGCCACCATCAGCACTTCATACTCATTGCCTTTGTAGTGTCGGTAAATGCCTTTTTGGATTTCCATAATTATCTCTGCTTTTTGATGCTATTTTACCAAAGTTTTACAAAGGTATTGCTCCCTGAGCCATAACAATAGAACAATACCGTTTTACTGAAACTGTTTCAAGACAAACGCCGTAAAATAAAGAAAAACTATAAACCCTACCGTCCAGACAAACGCCTGTTTGACATTCATGGAGGGATTGTGCGTCCCGCAGTAGGGACAGCGGCGTATCCCCTTTTCCACGTCGTGTTTGCAGTAGCGGCAGGGAACCTTTTTCTTCTCCATCACATTACCCTACACAGCATAGTATGTCGCTTTGGGGTGGTGAACCACCAGTGCGGTGGTACTCTGTTCAGGATGTATCTGGAACGTTTCACTCAGTTCTATACCAAACTCTTCAGGCTTTAACAGGTCAAAGATAATGCGGCTTTGCTCCAGATCCGGACAGGCGGGGTAGCCAAAGGAGTAACGCGCTCCGGGGTAGCGGTTCATCCGCACATCACGCAGGTTTGGTTTTTCATCTTTGCCCAGTCTGTCAAGATCGATACGTATCTGCTTGTGCGCCACCTCTGCCAGCGCTTCTGCCAGCTCTACCGAGAAGCCGTGCACCATATTGTACTCGAGGTACTTTCCGGCATCGTAGAGTTCCTTTTCATAAGCAGAGAATTTCGAACCGGCACTCACACAGGTGATACCCAGCACGTCGTGCCGCTCATGTCTGAAGAAATCACTGAGCGCACGGTAGGGCTTTCTGCGCTGTCTTGGAAAACTGAACGCATACTCCGCACGTCCTACAACTTCTTTGAAAGGCTCACGATTGGCATTGGCATCCACATTCCACCCTTCCACTTCAGGGAAAACAAGCAATTCCTGGTCGTTGCTTCGCACCGGATAGTAGCCGTAGATAATCGTTGGCTCAAAGAGATCCTTTTCAATGAATTCACGTTTGAGACGTTCATAGGCAGGGTAAACCTTCTCTTCGAGCATCTTCTCATACTCAGCTTTGTCCATTTTGCCTTTTTTGTAGCCCCAGTGCATCTTGATGACCGTCTTTTTGTTGACCCATTCAAAGACCGTGTCAAGATCAAGGTCCGCTTTTTGCAGCACACGGCGTCCCCAGAACGGTGGGGTGGGAATATCAACAGGCTCAGGCAGCTGTATCTCTTCGAACGGCGGAATGACCACCTCTTTCTTCTCTTTCTTTTGGGTACGTTCAACCATATCGCCTGCCAGTCTTGTCTCAAGCACCGCATCGGGATTGGTTTTAATCTCCTCATTGTACTTCTCGATACGGCTCATCGCCACTACCCCGTCAAAGGCATCACGGCAATAAAAAATAGGCCCTTTGTATATTGGCCGGCAGAAGTCATCTACAAAGGAACGTGTCAGTGCCGCACCGCCAAGAAGTACCGGAATGGTCAGTCCCATTTCGGCCATTGTCTCAAGGTTGTCCTTCATAACAGCGGTTGATTTGACCAGCAGCCCGCTCATACCGATTGCCTGGATCTCTTTTTCCTTCATCACATCCAGATAGGTCTCAAGCTCGGTTTTGATACCGACATTGATCACCTTGAAACCGTTATTGGAGAGGATAATATCAACCAGGTTTTTGCCTACATCGTGCACATCCCCCTTGACCGTACCGATGACAAGTGTCGTATCGGTCTCCTTCTCCTGTTTGGTCAGGTAGGGGTTAAGGTAATCGACGGTCGCTTTCATCGTCTCCGCACTCTGAAGCACGAAAGGCAGCTGCATCTGTCCGCTTCCAAAGAGTTCACCCACCACTTTCATCGCATCGATAAGTATCTCGTTGACAATGCGGTCTGGGTGAATCTCTTTACGCGCCTCTTCGACCAGCGGGATCATTCGCTCCTTATCCCCATCCATCAGAAGTCGTGCGATCTTCTCTTCGGTATTCATCGCTTCATATGCTTCATCGTTCGCTTCGGTATCAACCACTTTGTCCGAGAAGTGTTCAATAAACTTGAAGAGTGACTGATCATCAGGGTGGAAAAGCAGCTCTTCACATACTTCAATGTCCTCTTTGCTCATTTTGCTCAGAGGAATAATATGCTTGACGTTAATGATGACAGAGGTAAGCCCCGCTTCGATACAGTGGTGTAAAAAGACCGAGTTGAGGTACATACGGGCATTTTTGTCCAGACCGAACGAGATGTTGCTCAGTCCCAGTGTCGAGCCTACTTCGGGGTGTCGCTTGTGCAGTTCGCGTATGGCTTCAAGTGTCTGGATGGCAGCATCACGGTACTCCTCATCACCTGAACCTACGGTAAAGGTCAGCACATCAAAAATGAGGTTGTGCGGTGCAATACCGTGGCGGTTGACACAGAGGTCGTAAAGCCGTTCAGCTACGGCTATTTTCTCCTCTTTGGTCTTCGCCATCCCTCTCTCATCAATGGTCAGACAGACCAGTGCTGTACCATACTTTTTCGCCAGGCCGCAGATTGCATCGAGCTTCTCCTCACCATCTTCAAGGTTGACCGAGTTGATGATGGGCTTGCCGCCGATGCACTTGAGCCCCTCTTCCATCGTATTGACACGGGTCGCATCGGGCATCAGCGGCAGTGGTATCTTCTGGTTGTAAAGCTCCATGACTGCACGCATATCTTTCGCACCGTCACGTCCGGCAAACTCGACGTTGACATCCAGACAGTGGGCACCGTCACGTACCTGTGCCTGTCCGACTGTCAGCGTTCCTTCATAGTCACCGGCAAGAATCAGCTCACGAAAGGCTTTGGAGCCCGTTGCATTGCTACGCTCTCCAATGAGCAGCGGTGCCGGCTCCTGAAAAAGGTCGACCGTGTTGAAAAGTGAAGCGATACTTGGTTTGATGGATCCTGTTGGCGCTTTTGGCTTGAGCGTTCCTACCGCTTTTTTAAGTGCCTGAATATGCTGAGGGGTTGTACCGCAGCAGCCCCCAAGGAAACTCACACCGTCAAATTCGGTAAATTCAAGCTGTTTGGCGGTAAACTCGTCAGGTCCCATAGGATAGTAGGTATACCCCCCGCGGTTTTGGGGCAGCCCCGCATTGGCGTGGATAGAAAGCGGAATATTACACAGTTCACTAAATACTTTGAGGTGTTTTTTCGCCTGTTCCGGCCCGGTACCGCAGTTAAGCCCAAGTGAGAGAATGTCAAAAGGTTCCATAATGGTTACGATTGTTGCGGCATCGGTACCGATAAGCATCGAACCGCTCAACTCAATGGTAACGGAAACCATAATCGGAAGGTCGGTACTCTTGGCGGCATTGGCATCCTGACAGGCATGCAGTGCAGCTTTGATCTGCAGCGGATCCTGACAGGTTTCCAGCAGGAAAACATCACATCCCCCGTCAATAAGCCCTTCTGCAACAATTTTATAGCCGGCATACATCTCATCATAGTGAATATGCCCCAAAGAAGGCAGTTTGGTACCAGGCCCAATGGAGCCCAGTACAAAACGCGGCTGCTCCGGAGTGCTGTACTCTTCGCAAATTTGCTTGACAAGCTCTGCGCCTTTTTTGGAGAGTTCATAGGCACGCTCACCCAGATCATACTCATCCAGTACCCACGGCATCGTACCGAAGGTATTGGTCTTGATCAAATCCGCTCCTGCCATGGCATACCGTTTGTGAATACGGCCGATAAGCTCCGGGGCTGTATCATTAAGCAGTTCGTTACACCCTTCCTGGTCACGCCCTTGATGGTCTATCCACGCTTCTTTGGGAACATCAAGATCCTGGATCTGTGTTCCCATAGCACCGTCGATGACAAGTATACGCTCTTCAATGAGCCGATTGATCGTTTCTTTGACAGACACGGTTTTCCTTTTGTATCGTATGTTCTGCATACGGAATAATATGCAATTGTATCAAAGTATGGTTAAATCCCATTACGCACTTATTTGTTATTATCTTGTGGTATTATCAAGAGAAAAATGCTATAATTATTCATCATTCTGAAAAAGCCAAACCTGCTGAGAGGCAGGGACGGAAAGCCATGGGTCCCATGAGGATCGCCAGGTTGCCATCCTACACTGCTTTCCTTCTTGCCTTTTTCTTCAATTACCTACTCAGAAGGATAAAACAATGGGACGAACCATTAAAAACATCATCACCGGCAAAGAGATCACCAAACCCGATCCGGTCGATGAAGAGGTACCCTTTGACGGCGGTGTTATGATTACAGAGACCGATACTGCCGGTATTATCACCTATGCCAACCGTAAATTTCGTGATATGACGGGTTACAGTAAAGAGGAGCTTATCGGTTCACCCCACAACATTAACAGACATCCAGATATGCCAAAAGCGGCATTCAAACAGATGTGGGAAACGATCAAAGACGGGCATTACTGGGAAGGCTATGTAAAAAACATGCGGGCAGACGGCAAGTATTATCTGGTGGTTGTCTGGATCAAACCCAAACTTGATGAAGAGGGAAATATTGTCGGTTACATTGCCGGGCGTAAAATACCCGATCCTGATTCTATGCAGGCTGCACTGAAGCAGTACAGATCGATGAAAGCACAGGAGGAGAAGTAGTCTTCTCCTTTACATAGATGCTTTGGCTTTTTGAAGCGCATCGATCACTGCATCGATATTCGCTTTGGGAATATGCACTTTCCAGTCCGGCTCTTCCGCATTTGCCTGAAGTGCAATACCGATGCTTGCAACACTTTCACTTCCTGCCCCGTAAGGCTCTTCTATTGTTGTCACTGTGATCTTTCCGTCTTTGGTACCACTGAGATTCATCTCGGCGATTTCTGTCACTTTTCCACTCATGATTCACTCCTTTTTTAATCAATTTTTCGTATACCTGATTATAGACATAAAAGGTTAACGGTTTTTGACCAATCTCATTAATGCTGCCTGCATACGGCGCCACAAACGTATATCGATGGCAGGGAACCCGGCATAGGTCTTGCCGCCTTCAAGTGATTTGGTCACACCGCCTTTGCCGGCAATTGTGGCAAAGTCTCCCACTTCAAGATGTCCTGCCGTAGCACTCTGACCGCCCATGACGACATTGCGCCCCAGTTTTGTCGAACCGGCCAGTCCTACCTGCGCCGCCATCAAAGTGTGTTCACCCACGTCACAGTTGTGTGCAACCTGAATGAGGTTATCCAGCTTCGTACCTTTTCTAATGCGTGTTACCCCGAATACTGCCCGATCAATGGCACAGTTGGCGCCTATCTCTACCGCATCTTCAATAACAACCTTGCCGTTTTGGTAAATTTTGACATGCTCTCCCATTTTCGTATGGGCAAAACCGTAGCCGTCACAGCCGACAACCGTACCGCTGTGAATAATACAGTTTTTCCCAATCTCCGTTGCATGGTAAAGCGTAACATTGGGGTAAAGCAGTGTATTGTCCCCTACTGTCACATTGTCACCCAGATAGCACCCTGCCATAATGGTAACATTGCTGCCAAGTGTCACTCCTCTGCCAAATCTTGCCGTATCGTCGATGTCACACTCCTCTCCCATATGCGGCATCTCTGTCAGCGTACTGACAGAATGTGCAAAGAGTTTTGAAGCCTCTGCCAGCTTGAGGTAGGGCTCATCGGTTATCAGCGCAACCGTACCTTCAGGCAGTTGCGATGCATACTCCGGAGCAATGAGTACCGCTGCTGCCTTGGTCTTGGGTAAAAGGGCGGCATATTTGCTGTCATTGAAAAAACTCAATTGGGCAGATGTTGCTTCGGCAAGTGTATGGATGCCGTCTATGTCAACATCATTACCCTGAAAATCTATCTGAAGGTGTTGTGCAATTTGGGAAAGTTTGTAGGTCATGATTATCCTTGTGCAAAGGGTTGGATTGTATTGAAGTCATACACAAAGGTGTTGTCGGGTGACAACACCCTACGGAAACAATCGCTTACCGTTCAATGGCTACAACGCCGCCGCGTACGATCTCACACGGGTTGTAGCGCTCGGCAGCTTCGATAAAGTGTTTGACACGCTTTGGTTCGTCGGCAACCTGGGCAACAACCATCTCTTTGCCGACATTGACAATACCGCCGTTATAGGCAGATGCCAGTGCCGCAATATCACTGAGATTTTCTGCAATGGGGAATTTCACCAGCACCATCTCTTTTTCAACCATCTCTTCATGCTCGATGACTTTATAGACAGGAATGAGCTTGTGCAGCTGCTTGGTGATCTGCTCCATTACACGGGCATTGCCTCTTGTCTCAATGGTAATATGTGACATATCCGTATAAGGTATGGGTGCAACCGTCAGCGACTCAATGTTGTACCCACGCCCCGCGAAGAGTGCGGTAATACGTGCAAGGACTGAACTTTCATTCATCACAACGACGGAGATGACACGTCTTTCATCGTTACTGTTTGTCATTACTTCTCCCCCTCTTTTTCAATCTTCGGCGGCAGCATCATATTGAAAAGTGCTCCACCAGCCGGTACCATCGGCAGTACATTTTCAAAACGGTTTACCGCTACGTTCATAAAGCAGACCTTGTCCTGTTCAATCGCATCTTGAAGTGCCGCATCGAACTCTTCTTTGGTTGTAACATCATACCCGATACCGCCACATGCTTCAACAAGCTGTTTCCAGTTTGGCTGATAACTCAGGTCGGTTTCAGAATAGCGTTTGTCATAAAAGAAGGTTTGCCACTGGCGCACCATCCCCAGAAAGTGGTTGTTCAAAATGACATTGATCACCGGAATCTTGTACTCGGCTGCTGTTACCAGCTCCTGAACGTTCATCAGAATCGAACCGTCACCGGTAATGTTGATGACCGTCTTTTCAGGATGTGCCCGCTTGGCACCGATGGCTGCGGGAAGCCCGAAGCCCATGGTTCCCAGACCGCCGGAGTTGATCCACTGTCTCGGACGGTCAAACGGATAGTGCTGCGCCGCCCACATCTGGTGCTGCCCGACATCTGAAGTAATGATCGCCTGCTCGCCTACCAGTTCACCGAGACGCTCGATGGCCCACTGCGGCTTGATGACCTCATCGCTGTCGACATAGGACTGCGGATGCAGTTCGTCATAACGCTTGAGAATTTCACGCCACGCCTGATAGCGGTCTGTGTTGACATCATCAAGCATCGGCAGCATCTTTTGTACAACCTGTGCAACATCTCCGACAATGGGGTAGTCCACATCGACCAGTTTGGCGATGTTTGCCGGATCGATGTCAACGTGGATGATATCTGCATATTTGGCAAACTCCGAGAGTTTTCCTGTAACACGGTCATCAAAACGTGCACCGAGTGAAATGACAAGGTCGGTCTCACTCATTGCCATGTTCGAAGCATAGTTTCCATGCATACCGAGCATCCCCAGAAGCAGTGGGTTCTTCGCACCCATAACACCACGTGCCATGAGTGTTTCCACAGCCGGGATCTGCGTTTTTTCCGCCAGTTCGCGTACCAGTTTGTAGGCATTGGAAAGTACGACACCGCCACCGATGTACAGCAGCGGTTTCTTGGCCTTTTTGATCGCTTCTACCGCTTTCTCAATCTGACGGTTGTTGCCTTTGTAGGTCGGTTTGTAGCTTGGAATATGAACTGAATCCGGGTATTTGAACTCGCCTATCTCAACGGTAATATCCTTTGGAATGTCGACAAGGATAGGGCCGGGTCTTCCGCTGCGGGCAAGGTAAAATGCCTCTTTGAGAATACGCGGCAGCTCTTCAAGGGAGCGTACCAGGAAGTTATGCTTGGTACAGGGTCTTGAAATACCCACCGCATCGATCTCCTGAAACCCGTCGGTTCCGATGAGCGAAAGCGGTACCTGACCGGAAATGACGACCATGGGAATAGAGTCCATATAGGCAGTTGCAAGTCCTGTGACCGCGTTGGTAAATCCGGGACCTGAGGTGACCATCGCTACCCCGACCTCGCCTGTCGCTCTTGCATATCCGTCTGCAGCGTGTACCGCTGCCTGCTCATGGCGGGTCAGTATGTGTTCAAACCCGTTTTGCTTGTAAATCTCGTCATATACGTGCATGATCGCTCCGCCGGGGTAACCGAAAACGGTCTTGACACCCTCGGCGATGATCGCCTCACACACCATCTGTGCACCACTCATCTGCATGGTCGACACTCCATTGTTGTAGTTTTTTAATCCCCGATTATAGCGAAATAAGATTAGAAGTGATGGGTAAGTATTTTAAATGAGAGTTTTTTTATCCTATTTATGCTTGAAGCGTAAAAAAGTGACACGGCTACGCATTTTCACATGCATCTATCGCCACGCCTTCGCGGAGGCCGTCGTCGACAACGATGCAGCGCTGCTGTTCCAGTATGGTGTAGAGGTGTTTGAAGATGAGAATACCTGCTGCGATCAGGTCGCTTCGGCCTGTGCCTACTGTCTCCTCCCGTTTCTCAAAAGGCATCTCAAGCAGTTTTTTGAGGTAAAGATCAAGCTCTGTTTTTTCCAGGATGGTTCCGTTGATACGGTTGGCATCGTAGGTGGCATAGGTCTGCCCCAGTTTCATTGCAGCCACGGTTGTCGGCGTTCCTGCTGTCGCTACAAAAGTCTCGGCTCTTCCCCGCGTAGCATACACTTCAGCAGCGAACATCTGCATGGAAAGCATCTCCTGCGGCAGTGCTGCTTCTATCGCTTCAAGGCTCTCATACTGCTGCGCGATGGTGACAATGCCAACGGGAAAGCTCTTCATCATCACTTTGCTGCCGTACACAAAGACAATCTCCGTTGAGCCGCCGCCGATATCCACCAGCACAAAGTTCTCTGAAGCACGGCAGAGCTTGTTAAGCCGGAAACGCACCGCCTTGAGTGTCAGTGCCGCCTCCTGCTGCCCGTCGATAATCTCAAAACGCACACCTGTCTCTTTTTCAATACGCGCAAGCACCGCTTCGGCATTTTCGGCACGGCGTACCGCTTCAGTCGTTACCGCGCGCACTTCCTGTCCGGCAAAATCGATCTTTGCCTGTGCTTCTTTGAGGGCATAGATGACACGGTCGACCGCTTCATGGTCAATGACCCCGGTACCACCCAGCTTGTCGGCAGTTTTGACAATTTTTTCAAACGCAGCCGTCGCACGCATATGGCGGCAGTCAAACTCCAGCACACGTACCGTGTTGGATCCCAGATCGATCGCAATCATACCATCCCCAATTTCTAATTTCTAATTTCTAATTTCTAATTTCTAATTTCTAATTTCTAATTTTATCAGTGCTCTTCTTTAAAAGAAAATCCGCCCTCTTTGAGCTTTTTGCGTATCTGCTCCTGATGCTCCACACCTTTGGTCTCCAGTGCGACTGAAACATTCGCATCACCAAATTCCAGATCGATGGAAGTTCTGTCATACCCTATCTGGACAATGTTCGCCCCTACATCGGTCAGAATCTGTGTAAAGCTCTGGAGTGCGCCCGGTTTGTCCACCAGTGTCACCAGCAGTTTCATCTTGCGTGCGGACTTCATCAAGCCCTTTTCGATGATAAGTGAAAGCATTGTCACATCGATGTTCCCGCCACTGAGTACAATGCCTACTTTGCTGCCTTTGGGAAGGTCAAGTTTGCCGTGCATCAGTGCCGCTACACCGACAGAGCCTGCCCCCTCCACCAACACTTTCTGCCCCTCAAGCAAAAAGAGTATGGCTGAAGCGATCTCATCTTCACACACCCCTTCGAAACGGTCAACATATTTGAGAATGTACTCCAGTGTGATAGGGGATGTGTCACGTACGGCAATACCGTCTGCAATGGTGCGTACCGAGGTTGTATCGATAGGTTTTTTCGCTTCGTAGGATTGTCGCATGGCCGGGGCACCTTCTGCTGAGACACCGACAATTTCAATGTCGTGCTTGAGCGCCTTTGCCGCTGTCGCCATACCTGCAATCAGCCCGCCGCCGCCGACAGGAATGACCATTGCATCAAGATCGGGCTGCGCTTCGAGCATCTCAAGTGCCACAGTTCCCTGACCCGCCATGACCTCTTCGTCGGTAAAAGGGTGTACGAAATCAAAGTCCTTCTCTTCCGCGAACTTCACTGCATGCGCGTAGGCTTCGTCGTAGTTAGCACCTTTTAAAATAACATTCGCACCGAACGCTTTGACCCCCTGCACTTTGGTAAGCGGCGTCGATTCGGGCATAACGATGGTCGCCTCAATACCAAAGTGGTTTGCCGCAAATGCGACTCCCTGTGCATGGTTCCCGGCACTTGCCGCAACCACACCGCCCTTTCTTCCCGCTTCAACCAGTGTAGCGATCTTGTTGAAAGCGCCGCGCAGTTTAAACGCACCTGTACGCTGCAAATTCTCTTTTTTGAGGTAAACCTCATAGCCGCTCATTTCACTCAGTATCGGCGCATAGGAGAACGGGGTATGGTGTACCACTCCCTCCAGACGTGCATAGGCTTCTTTGACCTGTTCCAGACTCAACATACTTCTTCCTGAAAATAAATTGGAGCAATTATAGCGAAAAAGAGGCGCCAGATTCCTGCAAGGCGCTAACGGTACTGAGAGAGATACTCCCGTACCGCATCGGCACTGCCCTTGAATACAATGCGGTCGCTGTTCTTTTCGATCTGGTAGTCATACATCGGGTCGTAATACTCTTTGAGCAGATACGCTGCCCATGCATCATAGGCACTTGCCGCACTCCCTGCTTTCTGTTTGGCAAATGCCTCTTCAAACAGTCTGCTTACCTCTTTGTAGCGCAGGCCGCCAAGCCGCTTCTGAATGCGTGCCATTGCCGCACGGATGTCTTCCGCCCATAGCTCCAGCCCCTTTTCGTCAAAAGCTTTTTGGTACATCTGCTGCGCCTGTGTGACATACTCATCTACGGTAATGTTCACCCTCTCTTCGTCAGGTGTCTCCAGAATCACCAGAGGTGCGGGTCCCAGATGTTCCCAGAGCTTTTTGGGCAGATAGAGCCGCCCCACGCTTTTGCCTTCATCTTCAAAGACAAGGTGTTTGAACCCTTTATCGAGTTTTTGGATCAGGTTGTAGGCAAGTGCGTTTTCAAAATTTATCGCTGTCGGCTGTGGGGTGATCTTTCGTCCAAAAGAGGAGCCGCGGTGGTTGGCAATTCCTTCCAGATCGATGGCATTGGCTATCTCTTGCAGCAAAATCGTCTTTCCCGACCCGGTACGGCCGCCCAGAATAAGCGGAGAGAACTTTTCTGTCGAACGCTCCGTCTCTTCCATCAGGTAGTTTCGGAACGCTTTGTAGCCTCCCTTCAGCCGTACGATATCTTTGCCCGACTCATGTATCCACTGCTGGGCTATCTGTGAGCGCTGCCCTCCCCTGAAACAGTAGAGTTTCGCTTCAGGATGTGCGTCGATAAAGCTTTGCCATGCTGCAATACGCGCCTCTTTGACATCGCCTCCGACCAGTTTGTGCCCGAGCCTGACTGCTTCGGTATTCCCCTCTTCTTTGTACTTGATACCTACCAGATGACGCTCTTCATCTGTCATAAGCGGCAGATTGGCTGCACCCGGGAAAGCGCCTTTTTCAAACTCTACCGGCGCACGTACATCGATAAGCGGTGTATTCTCAAGTACAATGGAGCGGAAATCGTCACTGAGGGGAAGTTGCGCCATTAGAGAACCTCTATGAGATGCGCACCTTTTTGTGCCGTTGTCTCGCCGATGGGCTCCAGAGAGAGACCGGCTTTTTCACAGACATCATGGAATGCATCAAGCCCCTCTTTTTTGACGATGACCAGCAGCCCTCCGGAGGTTTGCGGATCGCAGAGCAGTTCACGCTGCTGCTGTGTCATTTCGCTGATCTTGTCGCCGTAGCTGGCAAAGTTCTTGCGTGATCCGCCCGCAATACACCCCTCCTGCCGGTAACGCTCCACATTGGGCAGCAGGGGCACTTTGTCAAACCAGACTTTCGCACCGATATTGCTGGCTTCACAGATCTCACTCAGGTGTCCAAGGAGTCCGAAACCGGTCACATCGGTCATCGCCACGACACCCTCAAGCGGTGCGAGATCGGCACCGACTTTGTTGAGTGTCGTCATCGCTTCGATCGCCGGATCAATGTGTCCCTCTTCGATCTTTTTCTGCTTCTGCGCGGTAGAGAGGATACCGATGCCAATGGGTTTGGTAAGGAAGATGTAGCACCCCTCCTCTGCACTGTCATTTTGCATCAGGTCACTGTTGTTGACCAGCCCTGTTGCAGCAAGTCCGAAGATGGGTTCAGGGGAGTCAATGGAGTGGCCGCCGGCAAGCGGAATGCCTGCCTCTTCACAAATGGCGCGCCCGCCGTCTATGACCTCGCGTCCCACATCGGCAGAGAGTTTGTCAATAGGCCAGCCGAAAATGGAGATGGCCATCAGAGGTTTGCCGCCCATGGCGTAGATGTCACTCAGCGCATTGGTTGCCGCAATTTTTCCAAATGTAAACGGATCATCGACAATAGGCATGAAAAAGTCTGTCGTCGAAAGCACGGAAGTGCCGTTACCAAGGTCGAAAGCTGCCGCATCGTCTTTGTTGCTGTTACCTACAAGCAGTTGGGGAAAGTCACTGACCTCCTGTGTGGTGCAGAGTATCTCTTCAAGCAGCATTGGTGAAATTTTACACCCGCATCCTGCGCCGTGACTGTATTCTGTAAGTTTGACAGATTCCATAAAACAACCTTTTATCTGATATAATGTTTCAAATCACTGCACTTTGTTTTGTGCAGAAATGATTGGAAATTATATCACCGGGACATTAAGAATGATAGAGATACCAAACTTCAAAACACTCAATATCAGGCACATTGTCTGTGACTATAACGGCACCATTGCCAAAGACGGTATGGTTTACCCAGAAGTCAAAGTGCTTTTCGAAACGCTTTCCAAAAGCTATACGATCCATGTCATTACTGCCGATACCTTTGGAAGTGTAGCCACACAGCTTGCAGACTGTCCTGTTACCGTAAAAGTGCTCTCAAGCAGTGACCATACACAGGAAAAAGCCGACTATATCGCCTCACTTGGGGCTGAAACATGCGCGGCACTGGGCAACGGCAACAATGATGCAGCAATGCTTGAAAGTGCAGCACTGGGCATCGCCATTTTCGGTGAAGAGGGCTGTGCCACTCCCACAATGCTTGCTTCTACACTGGTGTGCAAAGAGGTGACCGATGCGCTAAGCCTCTTTTTACACCCCAAACGGCTTGTGGCAACCTTAAGACAATAAAAGTTAAAGTATAGGGTAAGCAGGTATGTTATAATTTGAAATCGGATTACAGGTAGAGAGGAGCAGGTGTGAATCGTGATTATATCTTGAATCTGTTATCACAATATAAGCAAAAGAATCATCACAAATATGGTATCGAAAATATTGGTATCTTTGGTTCAGTAGCACGCGGCGAAGCAACAGAAGCAAGTGATATTGATATTTGCATAGAAACAACAACACCTGATATGTTCATGCTTGTTCACATTAAAGAGGATCTCCAAAACCTTTTTCATAAAAGTGTCGATATTGTACGACTTAGAAAGAGGATGAATCCTTATCTTAAAAAAAGAATAGACCAAGAAGCTATTTATGTATGATAAAGCACTTACACGTGAACTACTTGAACAGATCTTAGAGGCTACCGACATCATTCTTGCAAGATTTGAAATAGTAGACAGCAGTGATTTCTTCCTTGACTCTCCAGAAGGGATGGAGAAATTGGATTCTATCTGTATGAAACTCATTGCCATAGGTGAAACGCTTAAAAATATAGATAAAATTACAAACCATGCACTATTGAAGAAATATCCTCAAGTAGACTGGAAGGGTGCAAAAGGGATTCGGGATATCATTTCTCATCACTATTTTGACCTGGATGCACAAGAGATCTACTATGTATGTGACGAGAAACTTCCTGCTCTGAAGTCTACCGTAGAAAAAATACTTCAGGATTTGAAGTTTCAACAAACCTAAAACCAAAGGATTATACATGGAATGTGAATTTCCCACCGTAAACAGCAACAAAGAAGAGATCAAAGCAATCTTTGACAGTGTCAAGACTATAGCCGTACTGGGGCTCTCTCCGGATCCGAGCAAACCAAGCCACCGTGTCGCCAAATATCTTCAGGAAGCCGGTTACAAAATTGTACCGGTCTACCCCAAAGAAGAAACCATTCTCGGTGAAAAGGTCTACCGCTCTCTCAAAGAGATTCCTTTTGAGGTCGATATGGTCGATATTTTCAGAAAACCCGCTGCATTTGATGCCATTGCCGATGCCTGTATTGAACGCGGTGATGTAAAGGTCTTCTGGGGACAGCAGGGGCTGGTCAACAACGCAGCGGCTGAGAAAGCCAGAAATGCCGGCATGACAGTGGTACAGAACCTCTGCGCAATGGTTGAACACAGAAATTTGATGCACTAAAACAAAAGCGGCACGCCCTGTGCTGCTTTCCCCACCTTTACAAAATCCCTCTCCAGTAGGTATAGGCGATTGTCACAATCAATATGATTCCCACAATGTTAAAGACAAAACCGTAGGCTGCCATGGTTCTGACATTGACCACCCCCGAACTCATGGCAATAGCATTTGGCGGTGTGGCGATAGGCAGCATAAAGGCATAAGAGGCACAGACAGTTGCTACCATCATGATGAGTGTCGCATCTACACCGGTCTTCTGACCCACTTCATAGAGTATGGGCAGCATGATGGAGATGAGTGCCGTGTTGCTGGTGATCTCTGTGGTAAAGGTGATCATGGTCGCTACAATAATGATGAAGGTCAGCAGCGAAAGCCCGGTAAAGGAGATGAGATAGTTCGCGATCTCTCCGGCCATGCCTGTCTTGGTGAAGGCTGCGGCAATAGCAAACCCTGCCCCAAAAAGGAACATAATGCGGTAGGGGATGTTCTCTTTGTCTTCCATCCAGTTGAGGATATTCAACGGCGGCACAAAGAGCAGCAGCCCCGCACCCAGCAGAATGGCCGGCTCACTCAGTCCCAGTCCGCTGTAGTAGGGTTTGATGGGCGCATTGATGAGCAGCAGCAGGATCAGCCCCGCCAAAATACCCAGTACCCGTTTCTGATTGCCGTCAAGGTTTTTCTTTTCCAGATTCTCTTCAATACGATGGTCTTTAAGCCCCATGCTCAATACAAAACCCACAACGATGAACATAACAAACACCAACGGTGCAACAAGCACGATCCACTGCATGAAAGGGATCGTTTTCATCCCGAATTCATCCATAAGCCCCATCAAAATAAGGTTTGGCGGCGTGCCGATGGGGGTGAGAATGCCCCCGATACTCGCCCCGTAGGCGATCCCCAGTGCCAGCCGCATCTTCACTTTCACCTCATCGGTCAGGAAGAGGGCTATGGGCAACAGCAGCAGGGTTGTGGTGGTGTTGGAGAGTACGGAGCTGAGCAGTCCGGAAGTGATGATGAGCGCAAAGATGATTCCCCGTACACTGCTTGGAAAAATACCCAGCATCTTGTTGGCAATCCACTTGTGCAGCCCCGTCTTTTCCACCGCAATGGCAATGAGAAAGCCTCCCAAAAAGAGGTAGATAATGGGATTGGCATAATTGACCGTTGTTGCCTTTGTCGTCAAAATACCCATAGCCGGAAACATGACAATAGGCAGCAGAGAAACCACTGCCAGTGGCAGCCCTTCATTGCTCCAAAGCGTTACCATCAGTACAATGGCAGCAATGAGACCCGACTGCTGAGGCGTAAATGACGTTATCATCAGTCCAAAGGCAATGGCAGCCAATACGACTGCCAAGGCTATCTTTTTTACCTGTTCCTGCGTACTCATATATATCCTCCTGTTACACCATATATAAAACAATTGTGCCTTCATCCAACTTAGAAAATACTAACAATGTCCCTCTATGTAAAGTTAATGTATGATTTCTGTCAATAGACAAAGATAGAAGGAAGTGATATGTCTCACCGTCCCTACCAAAAACACAAACAGCACATTCTGCAGGCAGTCGTTCTGCTTCTTGCGCTGCTGATGTGGTTTCTGCCTGTGCCTGGCAGTCTCGAAACATTCGTCGCGAAAATGCCGCATGGAGACCTTGCCTTTACCGCACAGACAGCCTGGCACCTTTTCACCATTTTCTCTGCTGCCATTCTGGCTGTCATTCTCAATGCAACACCCATCTTTACCGCATCGATTCTTGGTGTGTCAGCTGCGGTATTGACGGGAACACTGACAGCAAAACAGGCATTTACCGGCTTCAGCGAAGACTGGATTCTGCTCATTATCGTTGCCTTTCTCATTGCAAGAGGGGTCATCAAATCCGGGCTTGGAAAACGTATCGCCTTTTTGATCATCAAGCGTTTTGGCAAGACCAGCCTCGGTCTCTCCTACTCGGTGATGGCTGCGGATATGTTCATTGCACCTGCTTTTCCAAGCAACACCGCGCGCTCTGGCGTACTCTTCCCCATCGTCAATGCCCTTGCGGCAGACAGCGGTTCGAAAGTTGCTGACGGTACGCGAAAAAAACTCGGCGCTTATTTGATGATGTCTTCAATGGCAGGGCTGACTATCTCCTCCGCACTCTGGCTGACGGCGATGGCTGCCAACCCTGCCGGTGCGAAGATGGCAAAGGCGTTTGGCGTGGAGATCACCTATACCTCCTGGGCACTGGCGGCAGTCGTGCCGGTGATGGTACTCTATTTTCTCATTCCGCGGGTACTGATGAAGATCTATCCACCGGAGATCAAAGAGACTCCCAATGCACCGCAAATTGCAGAAGAGGCACTAAAACACATGGGGCCTGTACACCGCAATGAAAAGATCATGGCCATAGTGTTCATCGGCATGGTCATACTCTGGATCGCATCATCCTTCGTACCGCAGATCAACAAAACTGCCGTTGCCTTTCTTGGACTGGGCATCCTGATGCTTGCCAATATCTTCACCATCACCGACCTTGCAAAAGAGGGAAAAGCGCTGGAAACACTGGTGTGGTTCGCTATTCTCTATGCCATGTCTCTCTTTTTGAACAAATTCGGGTTTATGGGATGGATCGGGATGAATGTTTCGGAGGTCATTGAAGGGCTAAGCTGGCCGGTAGCCTATGTCATCCTCATTGTTGCGTATGTGCTCATACATTACTTCTTCGTGTCCCAGACCGCTCAGATGCTTGCACTCTTTTCTGTTTTTTTAGGCGTTGCGGTCAAAGCGGGCGTACCGGCAGAACTGATGGCCTTCATGCTTCTCTTTGCCACCAACTTCAATGCCGTCATCACCCCGCAGGGATCTTCGGCAAACGTCATCTATGTCGGAAGCGGCTATCTTGAAGCCGGAGAGATCTACCGTGTAGGCGGCCTCATTACACTGCTTAACACCGTAGTCTTCCTTACCATCGGTACCACCTGGATATTGCTGATCACCTAAGCGTTACGCGCGGCGTTTGAGAAAGACACCGCTCTCGATATGATCGGTGTGGGGGAACTGGTCGAAGATTGCGGCTTCTACCACCTCATGGGTCTGTGTCAGTGTCTCCAGATCACGTGCAAGGGTGTCAGGATTGCAGGAGATATAGATGATGTGCTCCATATTTCCAATAAGCGTTGCAGTCCCCGCATCCAGCCCCGCTCTCGGCGGATCGACCAGTACAGTAGAAAAATCGTACGATGCCAGATCGACCCCTCTAAGGCGGTTGAATTCCCGATCTCCGCGTAACGCTTCTGTCAGCTCTTCGGAAGCAAGCCGCACAAAGGTAATGTTGTCAATGCCGTTGAGCATACAGTTCTCCAGCGCCGCCTGAATGGAGCGCTTGCTGATCTCGGTTGCCAGCACTTTGCTGAAGTGTCTCGAAAGCGGCAGCGTGAAGTTGCCCAGTCCACAGTAGGCTTCGAGCAGATCTCCTCCACCCGTCTTTTTCGCCTGTGCGATTGCCCATTCGATCATCTTGATATTCACAGCAGGGTTAGGCTGTGTAAAGCCGCTCTCATACTCCACGTATTGGTAGGGTGTGCCGTCAATATCAAGTGACTCTGTAACATACTCTTTGGAGAGTACCACTTTCTGTTTTCGGCTGCGTCCCATGATGCTGCAATCAAGTTGCATCTCAAGTGCTTTGGCCGCCTCACTCCACGCTTCATCAAGCTTTCGGTGATAAAGCATTGTCACAAGGCACGCGTCTGTCGTTGTTGCCAGGAACTCCACGGCAAAAAGTTTTTTCTTCAGTACATCAGGCGATGCGTTTACAGCATCAAGCAGTTTCCACATCCGCTTCTCAATGGGCTCGATGACTTTGGGACACTCTTCAATGTTGACCGCCCCGTTCTTCGTAATGTTCCCCATGGCATAATGGCACACTTCCCCCTCATGCCAAATGCGAAACTCCGCCCGAGCCCGGTAGTGTGCATCCGGAGAGTCAAACACCGCCAGCTTACCTTCGTAAAACGGTGCAAGCAATGCGGCCACCCTCTCTTTTTTCTGCGCCAGTTGTGCATCATAGTCCACAGCATACAGACTACACGACCCACAGCTTCCAAAATGTTTACATTTCACAATCGTTTCCTGTTGAGTAAATCTTTAGGCGTATTTTAGCCAATTTTGAGAAAGTGTACTTGACATATCGGTCTAATTTATCAAACAGAGTTCCTGTTGGGGATGTAAAAATTTGGAAATCCGGAAAAATGATTAGTAATTATAGTATGCGTGTGAGGTATGCATTCCAACGCATAACGTTGGAACAAGAGTGTGTTGGTGTCCAGACAGGTTGAAGCCTATGCCGCTTCGGCATTAAAAAATGAAATAACGGTATAGAGTGATACGCCAACCAGTATCACACTGAAGATCACAACTTTACTTATCAATTCTTTCATGGTAAATCCTTTCAATTGAAGTATGTGCACTTTCGAATCATAAGCTACAAGCATTACTACTCTATTACTCATCATCAAAAAGAAGCCTGTAAAATCACCCCCCTTAATTTCAATTCGATATAATCACGATAACAATCACAGCGATACTATCGCTCATGAAAAAGGCTTTAGCATGTCCATCAGCGTTGTCATCCTTGCCGCGGGGCAGGGAACGAGAATGAAATCTTCCAAACCCAAAGTCCTCCACGAAATCAGCGGAAAACCGATGCTCTTTCACGCCATTGATGCCGCTGTTGCTGTCTCCGACGACATTACCGTCGTACTGCACCATCAGGCGGAGCGCATTGAAACAGAGATCAACACCCATTATGACAACATCCGTTTCCATCTTCAGGATGCGGCGCAGTTCCCCGGTACAGGAGGGGCGATGAAAGGGGTGCATCCCAAACATAGCCGTACCCTCATCCTCAACGGTGACATGCCGCTCATTACCGAAGCGTCACTGCATGCACTGACAGACGGCAATGCCGACATCAACATGTCCGTCATCGAACTGGACAATCCAAACGGCTACGGCAGGGTCATCATAGAAAACGGTGAAGTCAAAGAGATTGTCGAACAGAAAGACTGTACCCCCGAGCAGTTGAAGGTCAAAACGGTCAACGCAGGCATTTATGCTGTCGATACTTCGCTGCTGGAACGCTATATTCCCCAGCTTGACAACAACAATGCCCAGAAGGAGTACTACCTGACCGACATCATTAAAATGGCCGTGGAAGAGGGCAAACATGTCCATCCCGTCTTTGTAGCAGAAGAGGAGTTCAAAGGGGTCAACTCCAAACTCGACCTTGCACGTGCCGAAGAGATCATGCAGCGGCGCATCAAAGAAAATCTGATGATGCAAGGTGTCATCATGCGGCTGCCGGAGACCATCTACATCGACTGCCGCGCGACATTTGAAGGAGAGTGTACACTCGAAAACGGTGTGAGTATCATTGGCAAAAGTACGCTTGTTGAAGCGCATATAAAAGCCGGCTCGGTTGTGGAAGATTCACACATTGAACACTCTGATGTAGGTCCCATGGGACGCATCAGACCAGGCTCCGTGCTTAAAAGTACCCATATCGGAAACTTCGTAGAAGTAAAAAAATCGACCCTTTCCGGTGTCAAAGCCGGACACCTCGCCTACCTCGGCGATGCGACCATCGATGAAGGAAGCAACATCGGTGCGGGGGTCATCACCTGCAACTACGACGGCAAGAAGAAATACCCTACCCACATTGGGAAAAATGTCTTTGTCGGTTCCGACACCCAGCTTGTCGCTCCCGTAACCGTTGAAGACGATGTCATCATCGCTGCGGGAACGACCGTGAACAAAAACATACAGCAAGGTGCACTTGCCGTCTCAAGAAGTCCGCTCAAAATTGTTGCGGGATTCTTTTACAAATTCTTCGGAGTGAAATAATGCAGATCGATCTTACGGGCAGAAAAGTCCTTCTTGGTGTTACAGGCAGTATCTCTGCATACAAAGCATGCGATGCAGCACGGCTTTTTGTTAAGGCAGGTGTGGATGTGCATGTGGTCATGACCCCTTCTGCAGAGCGTTTTGTCTCGGCACTGACCTTTGAAGCACTTACCCGCAACCCCGTGCTGACTGAAAAGAGTGAAAGCTGGAGCGGTACACTCAACCACATTGACCTTGGCAAGCAGTGTGAAGTCTTTGTCATCGCCCCTGCCACTGCAAACAGCATCAACAAGCTCTCCAAGGGCATTGCCGACAATATTCTGCTGCAGACTGCACTGGCGTTTAAAGGAACACTGCTGGTTGCCCCTGCCGCCAACACACAGATGCTCAAGAACCACTACACAGAAGGGTCGATCAAGATGCTCAAGGTTAATGACATCGAGATCATAGAGCCCCAAAGCAAGCTGCTCGCCTGCGGTGACACCGGAAACGGCGCACTGGCCGACCCGGAAGAGATATTTTTTCAAACTGCGCGTGCCCTGCTGCGCGAACCTTTCTGGAGCGACCGGCGTGTGGTCGTCACCGGCGGCGGTACCCGTGAAAAGATCGACGAAGTTCGCTACCTGAGCAACTACTCTTCAGGCAAGATGGCCAAAGCGATGGCTACCGCACTCTACCTGCGCGGTGCGGATGTCTGCTATCTGACCACAACCGATACCAATGAACTTCCCAAATCAATCTATACCATCCCTGTCGAAGATGCCCAAGAGATGCTAGACTATACACAGGATGCCGTACGTGTGGCGAAAAAGGGGATCATGAGCAAGGCGAGTATGAACTCTTCGGATCCCCGCATGCTCATCCAGAAACGCCCTTTTCTCTTCATGGCCGCCGCAGTGAGCGACTACAAACCGAAGTTCCCGCAAAAAGGAAAACTCAAAAAAGAGGCCCTTGGCAAAGAGTGGTGTCTTGAACTGACCCAAACACCTGATATTCTGGCCTCTTTGAACAAAGACGGCATCAGCACCGTCGCTTTCAAGGCGGAGATGGATGCCCAAAACGGTTTTGAAAATGCCAAAGCACTGCTGACAAAAAAAGAGGTCGATGCCGTCTGCTACAACCTGCTCCAGGACAGCAGCAGCTTTGGCAGCGACGAGAACGAGATTACCTTCATTACCAAAGACAAGGCCGTACCGCTTGGAAAAGCTGACAAGCTGACACTGGCACAGAAAATTCTTGACGAAGCAAAAGTACTTGCCGATGACTGATACACCCCTTAGAAATCTCGCTATCATTATGGACGGTAACGGACGCTGGGCCGCACAACGCGGACTCAACCGTACCAAAGGCCACGAAAAAGGTGCCGAAGTCATTCGTGACATCACTACCTACTGCGCCAAACACCCCACCATTGAAACGGTCACATTTTACGCTTTCAGTACCGAAAACTGGAAACGCCCCAAACTGGAAGTAGACTTTCTCATGCGCCTGCTTGACCGCTACCTCCAAAATGAACTGGAAACCTATCAGAAGTACAATATCCGTTTTCTTGCCATCGGCGACATCAATGCCTTTTCCAAAAAACTGCAGGAACGCATCCGCACCACTGAAGAGGCGACCAGACACAACAAAGACCTTACCCACGTACTTGCCCTCAACTACGGTGGTCGCGCAGAAATCGCAGCCGCAGCGAACAGACTGCTTGCAGAGGGGAAAACAGAAATTACCGAAACAGACATCTCTGCTGCCTTGCAGACACCCTACAGCGACATTGATCTGCTCATCCGTACCAGCGGTGAAGAGCGTGTTTCCAACTTTCTGCTCTGGCAGATCTCCTATGCGGAGTTTTACTTTTCTCATACACTCTGGCCCGACTTCACCACACAGGAGCTCGATGATATCGTCACCGACTATGAACAGCGCACCCGTCGCTTTGGAGGACTAAAATGACACTGACACTTTTAACTGCACTGACCGTATTTATTTTCGGAACGATGATCGGATCGTTTTTGAATGTCGTGATCTACCGCATTCCCAAGGGAGAAAGCATTGTATTCCCTGCTTCTAAATGCCAACACTGCCAGACACCGCTGAAGTGGTACCACAACATCCCCATTCT
>Ga0256829_1000738_pt1 | contig 30360 bp, 30 predicted proteins | sample 131447metaG_FD_185979 | JGI IMG/M metagenome (GOLD analysis project Ga0256829, IMG submission 185979) | Hydrothermal vent microbial communities from Lau Basin, Pacific Ocean - 131-447 | ecosystem: Environmental > Aquatic > Marine > Hydrothermal vents | place: Pacific Ocean: Lau Basin | collected... | reverse complement strand
AATTCATGCTAATGTCTCCTTTTCAAAGATGTAAAATCTTTGAAAATTCCTCGAACTATTGCTACGCCTATCGGCGAGAATGAATGAATTCATTTTAATGTCTCCTTTGGGTCAGCCTCATCTTGATAACACTTCTTCTATCTTGCTTAGGATTTCATCTCCTTCAAAGTCATTTAGCGTTACTTTTTCTTCTAACTTTTGTATATGTGCATCTTTTACTTCATTGTTTGCTTTTATGGTGGTTAACTCATTTTTTAACCTTTCGTTTTCTTCTTTTAATTCTTTATATTTTCTTAGAAGCTCATCTATTTTTTGGCTTAAAAGCTTTATTTTATTCGTCTCTTCAAATAGCATTTTTATCCCCAATAATTAAATTTTAGTATAATGATACCAAAACTTTACCAAAAATGGAGAACAGCAGGTGAAAAAAAGATTTGATTTACATACTATGTTTGCTCCTATGGGAGATCAGCCAAAAGCCATAGAAAAACTCTCTATGAGCATAAAAAAAGGTAACAAATACCAAACTCTTGTAGGGGTAACCGGAAGTGGAAAAACTTTTACTATGGCAAAAATCATAGAAGAAACTGGTCTTCCTACTCTTGTCATGACTCACAACAAAACTCTTGCAGCTCAGCTTTACAGTGAATTTCGCGGCTTTTTTCCTAAAAATCATGTAGAGTATTTTATATCTTATTATGATTATTATCAGCCTGAAGCTTATATACCAAGAAGTGATCTTTTTATAGAAAAAGACAGTTCTATAAATGCTGAGCTTGAAAGACTAAGGCTTAGTGCTACTGCTTCGCTTCTTAGCTATAATGATGTTATATGTGTAGCTTCGGTTTCTGCAAACTATGGTCTTGGAAATCCCGATGAATACAAAAAAATGGTGCAAAGTATACAAACGGGTGAAAGTATAAATCAAAAAGAACTTCTTTTAAAACTTGTGGACATGGGATATAAAAGAAATGATAGTTTTTTTGATAGAGGGGATTTTAGAGTCAACGGAGATGTTGTAGATATATTTCCTGCTTACAAAGAAGATGAAGCTGTGAGAGTGGAATTTTTCGGCGATGAAGTGGAGAGTATCTACTACTTTGATGTCCTTACCAACAAAAAGATATCTAAAACTCTTGATAAATTTGTACTTTATGCTGCAAATCAGTTTATAGTAGGACAAGAGAGGCTAAAAATAGCTACAAAAGAGATAGAAAATGAGCTTGGAAAAAGACTTGCTTACTTTAAAAAAGAAAATAAACTTGTAGAGTATCAAAGACTAAAACAAAGAGTGGAGTTTGATCTTGAGATGATGGAGAGTACCGGGGCTTGCAAGGGGATAGAAAACTATGCAAGGTATCTAACCGGTAAAAAAGAGGGTGAGACGCCTTACTCTTTGTTTGATTATTATGAGGCAAAAGGAGAGGATTATCTTTTGATAGTTGATGAATCACATGTGAGTCTTCCGCAGTTTAGGGGGATGTATGCGGGGGATAGAAGTAGAAAAGAAGTACTTGTGGAGTACGGATTTAGACTTCCCTCAGCACTTGATAACCGCCCTTTGATGTTTGATGAATTTATATCAAAAGCTCACCAATTTTTATTTGTTTCGGCTACTCCAAATGAGTATGAACTTAGTTTAAGCGGTGAAAATGTGGCTGAACAAATCATAAGACCGACAGGACTTCTTGATCCTGAAGTAGAGGTGATTGACAGCACTTATCAAGTGGAAAAACTTTTTGATGAGATAAAAAAGAGAGTAAAAAGAAAAGAGCGAGTTTTAGTAACTACTTTAACTAAGAAAATGAGTGAAGAACTTAGCAAATACTATATAGAGCTTGGGTTAAAAGTCAAATATATGCACAGCGACATCGACGCCATACAGAGGAATCAAATCATCAGAGGCTTAAGGCTTGGAGAATTTGATGTGTTAATTGGCATCAATCTTTTAAGAGAGGGTTTGGACTTGCCTGAAGTTTCACTCATAGGTATCCTTGATGCCGATAAAGAGGGCTTTTTAAGAAGTGAGACTGCACTTGTGCAAACTATGGGAAGAGCTTCAAGGAATGTTGACGGCAAAGTTATCATGTTCGCAAAAAAAATAACAAAATCTATGCAAAAAGCTATATCTCTGACCAAAAAAAGAAGAGCTTTGCAAGAAGCATACAATAAAACTCACGGAATAACTCCCACAAGCACCGTAAGAAAACTTGATGAAAATCTAAAACTTGAAGATTATACGAAAACTATATCAAAAAGCGAAAAAATACCTGCGAAAGAGAGACAAAAAATCGTAAAAGAGTTAAGAAAAAAAATGTATGAAGCAGCAAAAAAACTTGAGTTTGAAGAAGCGGCAAGGCTACGAGACGAAATAGAAAAGATAAAAGGAAGTTAAAAACAGTTTTATGCTATAATAGTGTAAAAAATTTTAGGGTAAACATGACCAATTTAAATAATCAAAAATATTACATCAACAGAGAATTATCCTGGCTTAAATTTAATTCAAGAGTAATGGCTCAATCAACTCTAAAACATTTGCCACTTCTTGAGAGATTAAAATTTTTAGCTATTTATGCAACTAATTTGGATGAATTTTACATGATACGAGTCGCAGGGCTTAAGCAACTTTTTGCTGCAAGAGTTATCGAAAGTGGACCTGACAGACTAACTCCTCTTCAACAATTAAGAGAGATTAGACTTTATCTAAATAAAGAAAAAACAGAAGTTATAAACAGTTATAAAACGATAACAACCCAACTTAAAAAAGAGGGACTCCATATAGTCCAATATGATGAATTAAATAGCACTTTGCAAAAAGAAGCAGATGAGTATTTTTTTGAACATCTTTTTCCTATAGTTATACCTATCGCCGTTGACTCTACACATCCTTTTCCTCATTTAAATAACTTAAGCTTTGCACTTGCGGTTAAATTGACAGAAAAGGATAATAACACTGAAACCAAGTTCGGTATGGTTAGAATATCAAGAATACTCCCTAGATTTATCCAGCTTGGCGATGAGCACTATATCCCCATAGAGTCTTTAGTCGAAAAGCATATAGAAAATCTTTTTCCGGGTTTCATCGCTCAAAGTGTTTCTCCTTTTAGAGTTACTAGAAATGCTGATATCGTCATAGAGGAAGAAGAAGCCGATGATTTTATGGAGATACTCGAACAAGGCTTGAAACTTCGTAAAAAAGGAGCTTTTGTAAGGCTTGAGATATCAAATAATACTGATGAAGAGATACTTGAATTTTTAAATGCCCACTTAAAGATTTTCCCACGAGATATTTATAAATATGATATACCTCTAAATCTAGGGACTCTTTGGCAAATAGTAGGAAACCAACACTTTGCACATTTGACGATAGAGCCAAACAAACCAAAACTTTTACCACCTTTTGAAGAAAACAGATCTATATTTGATACTATTGAAAACGGCGAAGCTGTACTTGTTCATCCTTATGAAAGTTTTGAGCCTGTAACAAAGCTCATACAAAGTGCGGCAAAAGACAGTAAAACACTTTCAATACGGATGACACTTTACAGGGTTGAGAAAAACTCTCCTATAATAGCAGCCTTGATAGATGCGGCAAATAATGGCATACAAGTAACTGTTATGGTAGAACTTAAAGCTAGATTTGATGAAGAGAATAACCTTCTTTGGGCAAAATCTCTTGAAAAAGCAGGAGCTCATGTAGTATATGGAATAAGTGGATTTAAAGTTCATGCGAAAGTTACCCAAATCATACGAAAAATAGATAATAAATTAAAATTTTATATACATTTGGCAACTGGCAATTACAACGGAGCTACTGCAAAGATTTACAGCGATATCAGCTTTTTCACTTCAAGAGAAAAAATTGTAACTGACAGCACTACATTTTTTCATATATTGACAGGATTTGCCAAAAAACAAAGGCTTAAGTACTTAAGCATGTCACCAACTCAAATAAAACCAAAACTTCTTAGCATGATAAACCATGAGATAGCTTTTAAAGAAAAAGGAAGAATCATCTTGAAAGCAAACTCTTTAGTAGATCAAGATATCATAAAAGCACTTTATAAAGCTTCAATGACTGGGGTTAAGTGTGATCTTATCATAAGAGGTATTTGCTGTTTAAGACCTGGCATTAAGGGAATTAGCGAAAATATAAATGTTATATCCATAGTTGGGAAATACCTTGAACACGCAAGAATCTTTTATTTTGAGCATTCTGCTATAAAAATGTATATTTCAAGTGCAGATTTGATGCCTAGAAACTTAGAAAGACGGATTGAGCTTATGTCGCCTATAGAAGACGAAAGACTTGTCAATACTTTAAAAGAGATATTAGACCTCCAGCTTGCGGACAATGAACTTAGTTGGGAGCTTAAAGAAAATGAAATATATATAAAAAAACAAAAAGGTATCGGTAAAAGTATAAATTCTCACAATATTCTTGAAAGTTTTATAAATAAAACATATAAATCTTTTTATAAAGTAAGAGTTAAAAAAGGTGGGAATTTAGCAAGAAAATTTTTGAAAGAAAATTAATGGAATTATTATGGAAGGAAAATGATATGTTAATGGAGTATGGCAAAATAAAGCCGATTGTTAAGAAAAATGTTTTTATAGCCGGTAGCGCTGATGTTATAGGGGAAGTTTTTATAGGGGAAGATAGCTCTGTTTGGTTTGGGTGTGTCGTAAGAGGCGATGTGAACTATATACAAATAGGCAAAAGAGTCAATATCCAGGATCTCAGCATGATACATGTAACACATGCAAGTGAAGAAAATATAGACGGTAATCCAACTATCATAGAGGATGATGTTACCATAGGACACAAAGTCATGCTTCACGGGTGCAATATAAAAAGAGGAAGTCTAATAGGTATGAGCGCAACTATACTTGATGGTGCTGTTATAGGCAAAGAGTCAATAGTGGGTGCAAATTCGCTTGTTACAAAAGGTAAAGTTTTTCCTCCAAGAAGCCTTATAGTAGGTTCTCCGGCAAAACTGGTAAGAACACTAAATGATGATGAAGTAAATGAGCTTTACGCATCATCAAAAAGGTATGTGGAATATAAAAATAGTTACTTATAAAAATAGTTTATAATAAAAATTACTTAAATTATCATAAAAAATAATAATAGTTTAATATAAAAATGATATAATACACTAAAATTACATAATGAAAACTAATTTTTTACATAGTTTTTTTAAAAAGGAGAATATATGGCAAGAGTAGTCGTACTAGGTGGGGGTGTTTCAGGACATACCGCAGCAACATTTTTAGCTAAATGGCTTGGCAGAAAGCATGAAGTTGTTGTTGTAACACCAAATGCAAAATGGAATTGGATCCCATCAAACATATGGGTTGGAGTTGGAGGAATGACAGTTGAAGATGTTGTTTTTGAATTGGCCCCTGTATATAAAAAGGCCGGCATTGACTATAGACAAGCCAAAGCATTATCAATTCATCCAGAAGGCGGGGAAAAAGAGAGCAAACCTCATGTAACTATAGAATACACAAGTCCAACAAAAGCTGGAGAACAAGAAATAGTATCTTATGATTATCTCATAAATGCAAGTGGTCCCAAGCTGAACTTTGGAGCAACAGAGGGCTTAGGTCCGGAGGCTGGCAACTCTGTATCAGTATGTTCGGCTGAACATGCTGCACATGCTTCAAATGAACTTGATCTTGTTATAGAAAAAATGAAAAAAGGTGAGCATAAAAAATTCCTTATAGGAACAGGACATGGAATGTGTACTTGTCAAGGTGCAGCATTTGAATACACTTTTAATGTTGATCATAAATTAAGACAAGAAGGTGTCAGAGATAAAGCAACTATTACATATATTTCAAATGAGTATGAAATAGGTGATTTTGGTGTTGGTGGTATGCACATCAAAAGAGGTGGTTATGTAACAAGCGGTAAAGTTTTTGCCGAGTCATTATACTCAGAGAGAGCTGTCAAGTGGATAATCAGAGCCCATGTAAATAAAGTAGAAAAAGACAGAGTACATTACGAACTCTTAGACGGTACTAAGCATGAAGAGACATTTGATTTTGCTATGCTTATACCTCCTTTTGCGGGAGCCGGTATAAAAGCTTTTGATAAAGCAGGAGAAGATATAACTTCCAAAGTTTTCAATCCCGGTGGATTTATGAAAGTAGATGCCGATTATACCAGTGGTCCTAAAGGTTTTGATAATTGGTCTCCAAAAGATTGGCCAAGAACTTTGCAAAATCAAGATTATAAAAATATGTTTGCAGTAGGTATAGCTTTTGCACCACCTCATCTTATAAGTAAGCCGATGAAATCACCAAATGGAACTCCGATAAATCCAACTCCTCCAAGAACCGGAATGCCAAGTGCTATGATGGGTAAAGCTGTTGCTAAAAGTATTAGAGATATGATAGAAGGAAGAGAACAAGAGCCAACACATACTGCCTGTATGGCTGAAATGGGTGCAGCTTGTGTGGCAAGTGCTGGAAAAGGATTTTTCAATGGAACTGCGGCTGCAATGACTATGTATCCTGTTATTCCCGATTATGATAAATACGAATACGGAAGAGATATGAACGGAACATTTGGAACAATGGGATTAGCCGGGCATTGGGTTAAACATCTTTTACACCATGCATTTATCTGGAAGGCAAAATTAAAGCCATTCTGGACAATAATACCTGAATAATAAGGAGAAAATATGAGAAAAATTGAGCAATACACACAAAATGATTTTACACCGATTCCAAATAAATTTACTGTTTTTATGAGGACTTGTGTTTTATGGCAAATCATCCAATTTGCTTGGATAAATCTAAAGATGACGATTTTAATCTTAAAATCACATCACTAAAAAATAAGAAGCAAGTTTAGTCTTGCTTCTTTCTCTTCTTCTTTTTTTGTGGATTTGAAAAATTTATCAATTCTTCGGTAGTATTGATACCCTCAGGCAGATTCTCAAAAGATATTTTCAAAATTTCTAAAGCACTTAAAGCATCTGCATAAGCTCTGTGATGATTGGCTATGTCGATACCTAACTCTTCTTTTAGATAAGAGAGTCCGTATTTTTCTGACTTAATAGTTTTTTTTGCCAAATTAATAGTGCAAAGTTTTCTATTTAATAATTCTTCCATACCTATTTTTTTCAAAGAACCGGATATAAAATTATAATCAAAATTTACATTATGTGCCACAAAAATTGAATCCGAGAGGAATTTTCTAAATTTTGGAAGAATAACTTTGAGCTTTGAAGCATTTTTTAAATCACATTTTGAAATATGTGTAATTTTTTCTATATACTCAGGTATAAAATCACAATATACAAAACTTTCAAATCTGTCTATTATTTTACCACTTTGATATTTTATAGCTCCTAACTCAATAATTTGACTATTTTGCGGAGTATTGCCATTGGTTTCGATATCAACTACACAAAATACTTCATCTTTATAATTTTTAAATCTACTTTGTGTAAAAATAGTATCATTTTTTATAATTATTTTTATACCTGAATCATTTATATATTCCAAGGCGACATCAAACTCATCTTCATCTAATATCAAAGAACATTGTTTACAACTTTTTATAAACTCATCTTTTTTCATCCCATTGGAGGATGCCATTTTTTCAACTATGGATTTTATACTGTTTATCATATATTTTTAGCCAATTTTATAAAATTTTTAATTTTTTTATGATCTTTTTTTCTTTTGTTTTTCTCAACTCCACTACTGACATCCACGGCATAAAAACCATATTCTGCCACTTCTTTAATATTTTCACTCTTAAGCCCTCCTGCAAGAATTATTTTAGATGTATCTGCTTCTTTAAACCAGTCAAGATTGAGCTTTACACCCTCTCCCCCATAGCCTGGCACAAAAGCATCGATAATTTTAAAATTATCTTTATATTTTAAGATATCACTCTTTGTCTTAGCTCTTATAACTTTTATATGAGGATATGATAATTTATCATAAAATTCGCTACTTGCATCAAAATGAATTTGTGCCAAATCCAAACCGCAATTATACATAATTTCATTGACTTTTTCAGCTGATTCATTTACAAACAGTCCAACATTTGTTATAAATGGAGGCAACTTATCTACAATCTCTTTAACCTGTGTAACACTCATAAATCTAGGGGATTTTTCATAAAAAACAAATCCCAAAGCATCGGCTCCAACTTCACAGGCAAATAAAGCATCTTCTATATTCGTAATACCGCAAATCTTGACTCTCACCATTTGCCTTTTAACTTCAATATGGCTTCTTTGTAGTTATTGTTAAAAATATAACTTCCCGCTACTGCTATATCCACACCGGCATCTTTTAATATTTGAATATTTTGATCATTTACACCCCCGTCAACTTCTATGAGGGCATCAGAGTTTTTCTTAATAAGCAATTTTTTAAGAACTTTTGTCTTTTCAATAACAGAGGGGATAAACTTTTGTCCTCCAAACCCCGGATTGACACTCATCAAAAGTATCATGTCAAGATTATCAAGTAGATATTCAACACTTGATGGAGGGGTTGAGGGATTTAAAACAATAGCCGGTTTTATTCCGTAACTTCTAATTTTTTGTAACAATCTGTGAGGGTGCTTCTCTTCTTCAATATGAAAAGAGATATATTTTGGCTTAAGAGGTGCAAATAAATCTACAAAAAATGTATTATTTTGTACCATTAAGTGAATATCTAATGGCTTAGTTGAAACTTCAGCTATACTTTTAACTACAACCGGACCAAAAGTCAGATTTGGAACAAAATGTCCATCCATAACATCTATATGAATCTTATCCGCTCCGGCATTACAGATATCAATCGTTTCTTGCTTCAAATTTGCAAAATTGCATGAGAGCATACTTGGTGATACTAACATATTTCTCCTTATTTACTTAAAAAAAGTTTTAAATTTTCTCCATTAAAGCTTAACTCCACAAGCACTCCTTTTCTATCATCAAAAAATGCTATACTGTCTTTCGTCTGCCTTAATACTCTTGGCAATGTCGTCTCAATTTCAATCTTGTAAAGTTTAAAGCTTGATTTTATTTTTGAAGCTATTATATTTGTATATTCTGTTAAAGCATCATATATCTCTTCATTATTTTCAGTATCATTAATAAATATTTTACAAGTATCAACCAATAATTTTTTAGAAAATACTATCGTCATCAGTGCATTTATATCTCCGTAAACTCCAAAAAGAGAAACTATAAATTCTTTATTCTCATCAAGTATAAATTTATCTATCTTCACGCTCTCTTTTTTGCCTTTTTTTTGGGATAACATTGCGGTAATATGCATAGCAGTGTCAATGAAGATATTTAAATTGGCTATTATATTTTTAGTTAATTTTTTATTATTACCAAAAATATTTCCGCAACTTTTGGCACTTTTTATAATATCTTCATCTGCCAAAAAACTTTCCATATTTTTATATAATATAATTCCTGAATCTTCCAAATCATTTTTCAGCTTTTGTGTTAAATTTTTATTATTTATACCAACCATGCAAAAGACTGCATCATATTCTGCTCCGGCTGTTGAAAGTTTTGCTAAAAAATTAACCCCGTGTATATTCATAGATGACATATTTGATAAATCAAAAGCAAAGACTTTAAATCCTATTCTAAGAAGATTGTTATGATAATTCAAATCAAACTTTTTAATAATTGTCGAATCTATGAAATTATTTAATTTATAGAAAATAATACTGTCTTTGATGTGAACATTGATATTGGATTCAACATTTGCAATATATGAAAGACTTATCACTATACCATATTTTGTAAATTCATCCTTTTTTTCAAGGTATTCTGTCTTATCCTTGGCAACACATGGCTTGTATCCTACTTCATACAATTCAATAGCAAGCTGATTTTTTTGTTCATGATCATCATTATAAACTAATATTTTTTTCTCAATATCGGAAGTATCATCAAAAAATAAGGATAAAACCTTTATATTTTCAAAAAGCGAAAAGTCCAATTCATTTTCAAACATAGATAAAATAGTGTTATATTTTTTCTTATCATATTCACAAAATCCTACCGAGCAATGTATATTTTCTTGTATTTTTCTAACTGCATTCATTAGGATAGATAAACCTTTTTTATTAAAAAAGATTACTTTTTTTAAAGATATAAAAACTGCTTTTGGTTTTTTTGATATCGTGAAACTTATATCACTTGCTTCTATGATAAAATTTGCATTCAAGCCATCCAAAAATCCTTGAGGATAAAATACAGCACTGTTTTTTTTAAATATGGGCTTCATTTTACCTCTTCTATCTTTAAAAAATTATCATATACATCTTGAACAAACTCTACATCAAACTCAATAAAATCATTTATACCCGCTTGAACAAAAACCGGCTTTGATAATTCAAAAAATATAAGCAGATGCAAATATTTTGCCAATTTTGATAAAATAGTATTATCTTCTTTTTTTTGCGACAGATACTCTACAAGTTCCATAGATTCATCATTTAATTCCCATTTTTTACAAATCTGAATAAAAATATCAAAAAGTCTCAATCCGCTCATCTTATACAAAATTTCATCATAACTGATATTTTGATACTCTTTTAGCAACTTTATATCATCGACATTATCTTCAAACAATGCTTCACATACTATCAAAGAAGCCGGTAGCAAAGAAATGACAGATGCTATATGAATATGATTATATTTTGTAAAATCTAAAATTTTATTCCAATTATGTATCAGCATAGATTGTAATAACTGAAAATCACTATTATTCATCTTGAAAACTTTCCATTTTTTTGGAAAAATTAAAGTAGCATAGTAGGCATTGACTACCTGGGAAGCTCTTTTTACACCTAATATACCAAATATCTGGGATACATCTTTTACTTTATTTCTAAAACCAAAGATTGGTTTATTTATCATATTAACAAGATATCTGACAAATGCAATATCAGAGGAAGCTTTAATGGAAGCTTTATTTAAATCGCCCTCTTCCAAAAAGGATGCACATTCTCTTACATTTTTAGGGATTGCGGGTATATTATCTATAAATCTGTTAATTTTTTGTTTTATCATGTAAACCATACTTTGTATTAAATTGTATAAGTATTTTATCTTTTATTTTATAAAAGAATGATTATATTGTCTTTTAAGAGACCACTGCACAATATAAACACTCATAATATCAACAGGTAGTTTATAGGCGAGGCAAACTTCTGCAGGCTTAAGTATTTAAGTCAATGAAGTTTAACGAAGTATATAAGCTACCTGTTGATACCCAAAGGGAAGTCTATTTTTAGGCAATCTTTGTAAGATAAATTTTTTGAATTAACTTTAGTTAGTCCTTCAAAATTTATATCACAAATCTCACCTAAAACTAGACTTTTATGGGTGTTTATATTGTGCAGTAGTCTCTTTAAGCAATATTTTTGTTATTTTTCAATATAATTGCCAAAAACTTTTAAGGAATTTCAAATGGCAAGAAGATGTGCAGTTAGCGGCAAAGGACCTGCAGTTGGAAACAATGTAAGTCATGCCCACAATAAAACAAAAAGAAGATTTTTACCAAATCTAAGAACAGTAAGAATTACATTGGAAGATGGTACTAGAAAAAAAATAAAAGTAGCAGCTTCAACTCTTAGAACAATGAAAAAAAATTCTTAAAATCAATCAACAATTTTGGCAAAGAGGTCATCTTGAGTACAGTTTTAAAACTCAAGATACTCTTTGGTCATCAAATATCTTAAAAAATACATAAAAATCTTAGCGAAAAGTTATTGTTTAACTTAAGGAGTAAAGATAATGTTTACTATACTTTCTTTAAAAAATGGTATTGATAATGTCAGAGGATTTTATTCGCAAGGTATAAATGCAGGTTTAAAAGCAAAAGACAATGACTTGGCCTTTATAAGATCCGATGGGATATGCGATATCAGTGCAGTTTTTACAACCAATAACTTTCAAGCAGCCCCAATCAAACACTTTAAAAGATACCCAAAAGCTTTCAAAACAAATTTTATACTTATGAATTCAAAAAATGCCAATGCAATGACCGGAGAAAAAGGGATAAAAGATATCGATACAATAATAGATAAACTTAAAGAAAATATACCAACTATACAAAACCCTATAATGAGCTCAACTGGTGTTATAGGTTATAGATTACCAAAAGAAAAAATAATAAGTGCATTTAAAAAATTTGATTTTAACTCCATAGATAGTAATTCAGCAGCCAAAGCCATTATGACAACTGATACTTTTAAAAAAGAATTATGCTTTAAAGTCATACTGCCTGATGGCAAAGATTTTTATATAGCTGCTATTTGCAAGGGTGCGGGTATGATAAATCCTGCAATGGCCACAATGCTGTGTTTTATAATAACAGATGCAGAAATTCCAAAAAAAGATATGGATGAACTTTTACAGCAATCAGTCAAATCATCATTTGATACTATAAGCGTAGATGGTGATACTTCTACAAATGATACAGTTATGCTACTGTCAAATGCCAAAAGTAAGGCTTATGACAAAGAAGCATTTAAAACAGTTTTAAACACTCTAACTAAAGAGCTTAGCTTACAAATCTTAAAAGATGCAGAAGGCTCCAATAAAGTAGTAGCCTTTGAAATACTAAATGCAGCTACAAAAAAGGAGGCCAAAAAAGCAGCAACCTTGCTTAGCAATTCACTTTTGGTAAAAACAGCACTTTTTGGAGAAGACCCAAACTGGGGAAGGATAGCTTCTACTATTGGTGCTAGCGGTATAGATGCAGAAGAAGAAAAACTGACTATAAAATATGACAATGTAACCGTTTTTTCAAAAGGATCAAATAAAATGGATGAAAATATTGAAAAACAAGCTTTAAAAGTCATGCAACAAGACAGTTTTAAAATAACTTGTGATTTAGACAAAGGCTCAAGTTCTTATACTGCATTTGGTTGTGATTTAAGTTATGAATATGTAAAAATAAATGCTGATTATAGAACTTAAGACTTCTTGCGAAAATATTTTATAATCATTGCTTAATCATAATAAAGATATAATATTAAAAATCTAAGAGGAGAATAAATGCTACATGAATATAGAGATATCGTAAGTAAACTAAAGTCTGAAAATGCCCACTTTGCAAAAATTTTTGAAAGACATAACGAGCTTGATAAAAAAATTGTAGAAGCCGAGGAAGGTAGAGATCATATCAGTGAATTTGAGCTCGATAAACTCAAAAAGGAAAAGTTGCTTCTAAAAGATGAGGCTTACGCTGCAATAATTGAATATAAAAATAAATTAAAATAGTAAAAGAGGCTCTTGCTCTTTTACTATTTTTCTGCAATAATACTATAAATTATACACAAACTTTTGGTACTGTAAACCAATTTATGTTTTATCAAATATTATTTAGAGGTATATTATGATAAGAAAATCCTTTTATCAAATAAAATTATCAGAGGTTATAAAAAATTTTACTCCTGATTGGTTTACCTTAAATATGGGAACTGGTATAGTATTTGTAGTAATAAACAATATACATAAAAATTTATTTATATATCAACATGAGATATCTAAAATTTTCTGGATTATGGATTCTATCTTTTTTGTATTATTTTCTATTTTATTTTTATCAAGAATTATTTTGTTTACAAGTACAATAAAAAATATATTGATTCACCCTGTGCAATCTATGTTTTTAGGCGCCATTCCTATCGCTCTTGTGTCCGTTTCAGAAGGTTTTTTAACATTTAAAGTTCCATTTTTAGGCTTTTCACCTTTTGAAGTATCGTTTTCTTTATGGATTATTGATGTGATATTGGCCATAATAGTTGCCTTGGCAGTTCCATTTTTCATGTTTACAACTAAAGATAGACATTCACTTGAAAGCATGACTGCTCTTTGGTTGATGCCGATAGTTCCTCCCGGAGCAGCTGCACTTGCAGTAGGCGTACTCTCAAAACATTTTACAGGAGACAATGCTTCTTTATTTCTTACTATAAATTATCTGTTATGGATGCTTACAACACCTCTGGTATTTTCAATACTTGCTATATTTATCTTAAGGCTTACAAGTCACAAATTGCCTGATAAAACTATGGCTGCCACTAGTTGGCTAAGTCTTGGTTCTCTTAGCATAGCTTCATTGGGAATACTTCTTCTTGGGGAATCAGCAAAAATAGTTTTTTCCGGTTTGATGGGCAATTTTTTATATAAACTCAGTTATATCACAGGATTACTTATATGGGCATATTGTTTTTGGTGGTATGCAATATCCTGGCTTATGACTTTAAAGTATTTTAAAGAGGGTTTACCTTTTAGTATGGGGTGGTGGGCTTTTACCTTTCCTATTGGAGTCTTTGCTGCTGTTACACTTCAATTATGGCATTTAAACCATTATGAAATATTTAAAATAGCAGGATTTTTATTTACTGTTCAGCTGATAATTTTCTGGGTTATAGTTTTTATGAAAACAATACCTGGTATTTTGAGTGGAAAATTATTTTATACACATAATATTTTTCCCAAAAAAAATTAAAGAGCAGATATATTATGATAAAAGTTGCAATCAACGGTTTTGGTAGGATTGGAAGGATTTTAGCCAGAATTATCTTACAAAATAAACATTTTGAACTCATTGCAATAAATGATATTTACGATATTTATATGATGGATTATCTTTTAAAACATGACAGTATATATGGCAATTTTAAAAAAAGAAATACCATAAAGATGACTTCTTGTGCAGATATAAAAAAATTAGACTGGAGTGGAGTTGACATTCTTTTTGAATGTAGTGGTATATACACAAAAGAGGATGAATTAAAATATCATCTTGAAAATGGTGCAAAAAAAATTATTCTTTCAACATATTCAAATGAATTGCCCATGTTTATAATGGGATTTAATGAAAAAAAATACAATAATGAAAATATTATTTCAAGCTGTAGCTGCACTGCTAACTGTGTCGTGCCGATACTAAGTGTTATTGATAAGTATGTAGGTATCCAAAAGTGTAATATAACTACTATCCACAGCTATACAAGCGAACAAAATCTCTTAGACAATAAAAATACAGACATAAGAAGAAGCAGATCTGCCACACAAAATATAATACCGCTTTCTAGCAATGTAGCAAATGCATCTGTATACTTTTTACCTCATTTAAAAGACAAGTTAAGTGCAAACAGCATAAGAATACCAGTAGGAAACGGAGTTTTGATAGATTTGCATATAAAAATATCACAAAAATCAAAACTCTCACATATCAAAAAAATATTGAATGAGAATATAAATAAAAATATAGTAAAAATAAGTAAGAATTTTATGGTTTCTACGGATGTAAAAGGCATTGGATACTCTTCAATAATAGATGAAAACTCTATCCATTTAGTGCAAGATGATTTCCTGCAATTATTGCTTTGGCAGGATAATGAATACGGATATGCTAAAAAAGTGGAGCAGATGGCTGAACTTATGAAAGAATATCTATGAGCCATACTTTGTTTGTAACCGCTACCAATACAAATGTTGGAAAAACTTACACAACACTTGTATTGCTTAAAGCCTTTGCAAAACAAGGATTTAGGGTTGGGGCATTAAAACCTATAGAAACAGGTGTCAGCAATACTCCAAATGACGGCAAAAAGCTTTTAAAATTATCTCAAAAACTAAATCCGGATTTTAAAAATATCTCATTAGATGATGTGGTACCGGTTACTTTCAAGCTTCCTGCCGCACCGATAGTCGCAAAAACCGACTATAGTATAGATTTTTATAAAATCAAAAAGGCATTTCAAAAAATTTCAAAAGTTTGTGATATTGTTTTTATCGAAGGAGCAGGAGGATTACTAGTTCCGGTTGAAAAAGATTTCTTTATGGTTGATTTTATTGATTTTTTTCAAGCTAAAACATTACTTGTAACTTCAGGTAAACTTGGTTGCATAAATGATACATTGCTATCAATAAACCTCTTAAATCAAAGAAATATAGATTTTACATGGTGCATAAATATAAAAAATAATTATAAAAAGTTTTCTAAAACTACACTACCGTATTATAAAGATATTTTTGATAAGATTTATATACTTCAAACAAACAAAAAAGCTCTCATTAAAAAGTTATTCAACGCTTAATATATTAAAGAATTTCTCAGTAATTTCATTATATAATCTAACTTTAAGGGCTATATTATATCTTGCAATACAGTAAAAGGAAGGACATGTCCATAGAAAAAAGTAGAAGAGATTTTTTAGGTTTGGCATTTGGAAGTGTAGCTGCTATTGGGGGAGTACTTGCTTTGGGAGCTATGAAGTCTACTTGGGAGCCGATACCTAGTGTAATGGCGGCCGGTTATACAACAGTTGATCTCTCAACTATAACTCCAGGAGAATTTAAAACTGTTGTCTGGAGAGGCAAACCAATATTTATATTAAGAAAAGATCATACAAAGTTTAAAAAATGCAAGAACAGAGACACAAAAGCAGGTAAAGAAGATTTTTTGGTTGTTGTTGGTCTTTGCACCCATTTAGGATGTATTCCAGCATGGGAGCCAAAAAAAAATATGTTCCATTGTGCATGTCACGGAGGAGAGTATAATGACTGTGGAGTAAATATCTACGGTCCACCTCCAAGACCATTTGATATACCACCATACAAAATAACAGGAACAAAAATGGTTCTTGGTGAAGATGGAGCACAATTTAAAAAACTTGTCAGTAAAAACCCTACAAATATATACAAAGGATAGCCAAATGGCAGAAATAAGAAAAGCAGAAAGTATTGCTGATTGGATAGACCAACGACTTGCGATTAAAAAACTTGATAAAGTCCTAATGACCGAATACTGGGTACCAAAGAATATCAATTTTTTATGGGCGATGGGTGTAATTTTGATGACAATGTTTGCGATACTGTTTATAACAGGATTGTTTTTACTGATGTATTATAAACCGGATACAAAGTTAGCATTTGATAGTGTCAATTATACAATAATGCAGGAAGTTCATTATGGATGGCTCTGGAGACAAATGCACGCAGTAGCGGCTTCGGTTGTATTTCTTATTATTTATATACATATGTTTACAGCCATCTACTATGGATCATACAAAAAAGGGAGAGAGCTTATTTGGCTTAGCGGAATGCTTTTATTTATGACTTTTTCGGCTGCTGGTTTTAGTGGATATATGCTTCCTTGGGGACAGATGAGTTATTGGGCTGCACAAGTTATCACAAGCATATTTGGAGCCATTCCTCTTATAGGTCCTGATTTGGTTATTTGGATTAGAGGAAATTTCTTTGTTTCAGACCCTACTTTAACAAGATTTTTTATGCTCCATGTCGTCTTGTTACCTGTTATCATAATGGCTCTTATAGGACTTCATTTTTATTCATTAAGAATTCCCCATGTAAACAATCAAGACGGAGAAGATTTTGATTTTGACGAAGAAGCACAAAAATACAAAGATGGAAAAAAGAAAGAATCAAAAGTTATACCTTTTTGGCCTATATTTATAAGTAAAGATTTATTTGTAGTGGGTGTATTTTTAATATTTTATTTTTACCTTGTAGGCTTTCATTATGAATTTGCGATGGATCCTATAAATTTCATACCGGCAGATTATATGAAAACTCCTACTCATATCTATCCGGAATGGTATTTTTTATGGAGTTATGAAATATTAAGAGGCTTCTTTTTTGATATCGCAGGTATAAAACCGTTTACATTGGGACTTATTGGATTTGCCATTGCAAATGGTGTATTTTTAATCCTTCCATGGCTTGATAGAAGTCCTGTAGTAGCCCCTGCTCACAAAAGAAGCACTGGCTTTAAAATTTGGTTTTGGCTAATGCTTTTGGATATGGTTGCTTTGACAATATTTGGTAAAGTTCCGCCAAACGGTATCTATTTTATAGGCAAAACTGACATAACCCATTGGTTTGGTTTTATACCGGATATTGGATTTTTTATACTGTTATTTATAATGTTACCTATAGTTACGATAAGAGAAAGAAAAAGATTAGGAGGTGCAAGATGAGAGAATTTAAAATATTAATTGTACTTGTATTTTTCTCTCTTCTTGTATATTGGGGAGTAGAGCCTTATGCGCTTTCTAAAATGGAAAAGCATGTAGCACCGGCAACTTTTACTTATAATGATTTAAAGCCAATCAATTATAAAGGTGATCCTTCAAAAGGTAAGCTACTGATAGTAAACGCGGGATGTACTGGGTGTCATGGAATAAAAGCAGCAAATTTGCCATCTCCTATGTCTAAAGAAAATGCATCAGCATCATTTGGCATAGCTCCACCTGATCTTAGTGATGCAGGATATCTGTATAATGCTAAATTTTTAAAACATTTTATACTAAATCCTTCCCACACAATGTTAAATCAAATGAAATTCTCAAAACAACACCCTTTCCCAATGCCAAAATTCTTTGGTACAGGCGGAAATAAAGAGCAGGAAGTATCTGATATAGTAGCCTATCTTAAATCAATATCACCAAAAAGACTTGGCAACAAAAAAGTATTTGAAGCAGCTTGCGGAAGATGCCACAATATGAAATATGACAAATGGTCATCTTTGGGAATGCTTCCAAAATTTAAAACACAAACACAAAAACTTGAATACGCAGTAAAAGTCTCCAAATATCAAGATAACTTGAAAAAGTATTTAGGCGCCCTTCCTCCTGATCTTTCCATCATAATAAGAGCTAAAAATAAAGAGTTCTTAAAAGATTTTATAAATGATCCACAAGTATTGTTACCAAATACTTCAATGCCAAGAGTGGGACTTACAAAGCAAAGCACCGAACAGGTAATAAAATACTTTGAAAAAGTAGGAGATAAGAAAAAAGTACAAAGAGAAACGCTAATACCAAAAATTATAGGTTATTTGATCATATTTACACTATTTGCCTATCTTTGGAAAGCAAAACTCTGGAAAGAGTTGCATTAAAATTTTACGAGCTGATGATACCACATCGGCTCATCTTTAAAATCTCAATAAACGCTCTTGCTTACAATTTTAAACTTTTTATTATTTTAGGGTATCTCTAAAAAATTTAAGTTATAATATTGACTGTATTTGATAAAAGGATAATAATGAGTAATGCCAAAATGCTAAAAGCTTCTGATGTAAAAAGTATTGATGATGCCATCAAGCTTGTAGAGCAAAGAAATATAACCGATATAAAAATCGCAGCTACTGATATAGACGGGATATTGCGGGGAAAATATATAAATAAAGAAAAGTTTATTTCTGCTTTACATAATGGCATTGGTTTTTGTGATGTTATTTTTGGCTGGGACAGTAGTGACAAACTATATGAAAAAGATTCAATAACAGGATGGAAAAGTGCTTATCCCGATGCTTTAGGATATATTGATCTATCAACTTGCAGAGAATTGCCTCTTGAAAAAAACAGCATACTTTTTTTACTTGATTTTGAAAAAGGCGGAAAGCACAAAGATGTATGTCCGAGGTCTTTACTCAAAAGAGTTATTCGCTATGGTAAAGAGATGGGAATCACTTTTAATGCATCAGCTGAATTTGAATTTTTTATGTTTAATGAAACACCCCAATCAGTCCGAGAAAAAAACTATAAAAACTTAGAAAATTTTACTCCTGGAATGTTTGGATATTCACTTTTAAGAAACAGTGTCCATTCTGATTTTTATCATGGTTTGACACAACTTTGTGATAAAATGGATATGAGTATTGAAGGCATACACACAGAAACCGGCCCTGGAGTTATAGAAGCTGCTCTTTTTTATGATGAACTTTTAAAAGCTGCAGATAAAGCTATACTTTTTAAAACTTTTACAAAAGTTTTTGCTCAACAAAAAGAGCTTATGGCAACATTTATGGCAAAATATTCCAACAAATATCCGGGACAATCAGGCCACTTGCATATCTCTGCTTACAATGAAAAAAAAGAATCAATTTTTTTTGATAAAGATAAAATAGATAATATTTCCGATGCCATGAGATGGTTTATCGCAGGACAACAAAAGTTGATGCCTGAACTTCTTTGTATGATAGCTCCAACTTGCAACTCTTTTACCAGGTTAGTCCCTGGATTTTGGGCTCCTACTCAAGCTACCTGGGGAGTTGACAATAGAACTTGTGCATTAAGAGCAATAACAGGCAATCCAAAATCGCAAAGGGTAGAATACAGAGTAAGTGCAGCAGATATCAATCCCTACATTGCCCTTAGTGCCGCAGTTGGGAGTGGTCTTTGGGGGATTAGGCATAAAATAGAGCCAACCGAACCTATAAAAGGTAATGCTTATGAAACAAATATGTTCGAGAATTATCATTTTCCAAAAACTCTGGATTTAGCGGCTCAAAAATTCAAAAATTCTAAGGTCGCAAGAGAACTTTTTGGCGATATTTTTGTAAATCATTATGCAATGACAAGAGAGTGGGAAGCAAATGAGCAACAAAAAGCGGTAACAAACTGGCAATTAAATAGATATTTTGAGATAATATAAAAATTAAAATAAAAAGGGATATATTATGTCTTCATTTAAAACAATAACTCCAGTTGATAACTCAGTTTATCTTGAAGAAGATTACAACAGCATAGAAGATATTGATGAAGCTTTGAAAATAGCAACGAAAGCTCAAAAACAGTGGCAAAATACTAAAATATCAAAAAGAAAAGAGTATGTCCAAAAGTTTATAGATATTCTTTTCTCAAAAAAAGATGAAATTGCAAAAGAACTCTCATACCAGATGGGAAGACCTATCTCTCAAAGTGGATTTGAGTTAAATGGCTTTAAAGAAAGAGCTGAGTATATGCTACAAATCGCTGAAAAATCATTAGAACCGTTTTATCCGGAACAAAAACAGGGTTTTGAGAGATACATAGAAAAAGAGCCTCTTGGGGTTATAGCAGTTTTAAGTCCTTGGAATTATCCTTTTTTAACTTCCATAAATGTTATAGTTCCGGCTATTTTAGCAGGAAATGCCGTTATACTAAGACACTCCATTCAAACTCCTTTAGTTGCAAAAAGATATCAAGAGGCTTTTGATGAATCGGGACTTCCTGAGGGAGTATTTTCTCATATATATCTAACCCATAGCGATGCTTCATATCTGCTTGGAGATAAAAGAGTAGATGGGGTATTTTTTACAGGTTCGGTTAAGGGTGGATATGAAGTTCAAAAGGCTATTCAAAATAAATTCATTCCCTGTGGATTGGAGCTTGGAGGAAAAGATCCCGCTTATGTAAGAGAAGATGCTGATATAGATTATAGTGTTGCAAACCTGGTTGAGGGCTCCTTTTTTAACTCAGGACAATCGTGCTGTGGGATTGAAAGGATTTATGTTCATAAACGAGTATATGATGAATTTGTAAAAAAATTTATAGCAGAAACTAAAAAGTATAAACTCGGCAATCCACTTAACAAAGCAACTACAATAGGTCCTATGGTAAAAACTGAAGCAAGTGATTTCGTTAGAGAACAAATCAAAGAAGCTTTAAACAAAGGCGCAAAATCACTCGTAGATGAGTCGCTTTTCCCTGCTTCAAAAAAGGGTACACCATATCTTGCTCCGACTGTTTTAGTTGATGTTGACCATTCGATGTCGGTTATGAATGAAGAGAGTTTTGGTCCTGTTGTAGGTATCATGAAAGTCTCAAATGACAAAGAAGCAATTAAGCTTATGAATGATAGTGATTATGGGCTTACAGCTTCAATATGGACAGTGGATAAAAACACCGCCAAAGAGTTATCAAAACATATCCAAACCGGAACTGTTTATATGAACAGATGCGATTATTTAGACCCTGCTTTAGCTTGGAGTGGAGTTAAAGATACAGGAAGAGGAGTCTCTTTGTCAACTTTTGGATATGACCAAGTAACTAGAGTTAAATCTATTCATTTTAAGGAAATATAATGTTAAAATCAACAAATTGGAACTATCCTACAACCGTATGGTTTGGTCACAACAGAGTAAATGATATAATTTTGGCCTTAGATAATCTTAATATAAAAAATCCTCTTATAGTAACAGATAATGCCTTGGTGAAACTACCTGTTATGGATGACTTGCTAAAACCTTTAAAAGACAATAAAATACCTTTTAGCATTTTTAGTGATGTACAGCCAAATCCAACAGCTAAAAATATACAAAATGGAGTAAAAGTTTTTTTGGAAAATAGTAATGACGGAGTTATAGCTTTTGGCGGAGGTTCAGCACTTGATGCAGGAAAAACCATAGCTTTTATGTCTACTCAAAACTTAAGTATTTGGGATTTTGAAGATATTGGAGATAATTGGACAAAAGCAAATACTAAAAATATGGCTAAAACCATAGCAATTCCGACAACTGCAGGAACCGGCTCAGAAGTCGGAAGAGCTACTGTCATAACAGATAGTAAAAATCATGCTAAAAAGATAATATTTCATCCTCAAATGCTGCCATCAATCGTCATTTTAGATCCCAATCTAACATATAATTTACCAAAACATATAACTGCATGGACAGGTATCGATGCATTAGTTCACTGCATTGAAGCATATCTGTCTCCTTTATTTCATCCTATGGCTGAAGGTATTGCTTTACAAGGTATAAAAATGATAAAAGAAAATTTAATACTTGCCTTCAATGAGCCAAAAAATGCAAATGCAAGAGCAAATATGTTAGTAGCTGCTATGATGGGAGCTACTGCTTTTCAAAAAGGCTTAGGCTCAGTTCACTCCATTGCCCACCAATTAGGAGGTTTATACAATATGCCTCATGGCCTTGCAAATTCGATAATCCTGCCTTATGCACTAAAACAAAATAAATCTGTAATTGAAGATAAAATGGTAGCATTGTGTAAATTTTTAGATATTCAAAAACCATCAACTGACAGTTTTATAAAATATATTTTAAAACTTAGAAAAGAGCTTGAAATTCCATCTTCTTTAAAAGATGCAAATATAAAAAAAGATAATACGCAAAAAATAGGTAAACTTGCTTTTGAAGATCCCTCAACTCTTACAAATGCAAAAAAAATAACAGCAAAAGATTTGGAAGATTTATTTATGGCAGCTTATGACGGTAATTTTGATAAATTAAAATAAAAAATTACTCTTTGTATGAGCCGACACTGATGAGTTTTTCATACCTTTTTTGCATCCTTTGCTCATTATTCATAGCTCGTAACTCTTTAATCTGATTTAAGAAATAATTACCAAGACTCTCTGCAGCAGCATATTTATCACGATGAGCTCCATTAAAAGGCTCATCAATAATATCATCAATCAAATTCAAATTTTTTAAATCTTCGGCTGTTATCTTCATAGCTTTGGTAGCTTGTTTTTGTTTTGATGGGTCATTCCAGAGTATTGCAGCACAACCTTCTGGTGAAATAACTGAAAAAATAGAGTACTTCATCATAGCAAGCTTATCGCTAACTCCTATGGCCAAAGCTCCTCCGCTACCACCTTCTCCTATAACTACTGAAATACTAGGAGTATTTAAGCGACTAAGTTCAAGCAAGTTTCTCGCTATCGCTTCACTTTGTCCCCTCTCTTCTGCCCCAATTCCGGGATAAGCTCCGGGTGTATCGACCAAAAATAAAATCGGCAAATGAAATTTTTCTGCCATTTTAGCAACCCTGAGAGCTTTTCTGTACCCCTCAGGATTTGGCATACCAAAATTTCTTTTTAACTTATACTTTGTGCCTCTTCCTTTTTGTTCACCTATCACCACAACTTTTTCACCCGCGATATATCCTACAAAACAAACGATTGCAGAATCATCTTTAAAAGCTCTATCACCATGGATTTCATAATAATCTTTTAATAAAATCCTAACATAATCAAGTGCATAAGGACGGTCCGGATGTCTTGCAAGCTGTAATTTTTGATAATCACTTAGATTTTTATATGTTTTAGCAGTCTCTTTTTCCAAATCTTTCTCAAGTATCTTAACAGCTTCGATATCATTTTTTATCTTTGCACTTGTGATATCATTGTCTATCTGCTTTATCGCATTTTCAAAATCCAAATAAGTAGCCACGATATTATCCGTCTATCTTTTTAAATATAAGCACACCATTGGTACCACCAAACCCAAAAGAGTTACTCATAACAATACTTAAATCTTTTTTTATTGCATGATTTGGTACATAGTTAAGATCGCAATCGGGATCTTTGTTTTCGTAGTTAATTGTAGGAGGAATAACTCCATCTCTAATAGCCATCAGTGATATAACAGCTTCAGTTGCCCCCGCTGCCCCCAAGCAATGGCCGATTTGCCCTTTGGTTGAACTAATAAGAGGTATATCATCTTTAAAAGCTTTTTTTATAGCCATTGTTTCGTACCAGTCATTATATTTTGTACTTGTTCCGTGAGCATTTATATAGTCTACTTTTGGGTCTCCTGCCATATTTAAGGCTGCTTTTATAGCCCTGTAAGCTCCTTCTCCCTCAGCTGCTGGAGTTGTTATATGGCTGGCATCACCACTTTCTCCAAAGCCTATAAGTTCTCCATATATTTTAGCTCCTCTTTGTTTGGCTGCTTCATAACTCTCAAGAACCAAAGAGCCAGCTCCCTCACCTATAACAAAACCATCCCTATCTCTATCAAATGGTCTTGAGGCATGAGCTGGATCATCATTTCTAGTAGAGAGTGCCTTCATAGCGGCAAAACCACCGACACCTATCTCGCAAATCGCAGCCTCAGCTCCAACTACAAGCATTCTATCAGCACCACCAATCATAATAGTCTTAGCTGCTTCGCTTACAGCATGAGTTCCAGCCGCACAAGCAGTAACGGAAGATAGATTTGGACCTTTTAATTTATGCTTGATTGATACAAAACCACCTAACATATTGACTAAAGCCGAAGGTATAAAAAAAGGTGATATTCTTCTAGGACCTCTTTGATTACATATTATGGCATTTTTTTCTATATTGGTTAATCCACCGATTCCAGAAGCTGCACTAACTCCAAACCTTTCATGTTCAAATATAGTAAAATTAGCATCTCCCATAGCTTCATTTGCAGCCTTGATACCAAGTTGTATAAATCTGTCTGCTTTTTTAACATCTTTCGGATTCATTACCAATTTGGGATCAAAGTCAGTAATTTCTCCGGCAATTTTAACAGAATGTTTTTCTGTATCAAATAAACTAATTCTTTTAATGCCACACTTCCCATCTACTATAGCTTTAAAAGAACTCTCTTTATCAAAACCTACAGAGTTTATCATCCCTAAACCCGTAACCACAACTCTTTTCAAAATTACCCCTTGATTTCTTTATACACTTTAGATATATTGACAAATAATTGCCAATATATCAACTAAAATTTATTATTTATTATTTTCAATATATTTTATAGCATCGCCTACAGTCATAATAGACTCGGCATCACTATCAGGAATCTCTATATCAAATTTCTCTTCAAGTGCCATAACAAGTTCTACTACATCAAGTGAATCAGCACCCAAATCTTCAACAAATTTTGACTCTTCTTTTACTTCATCAGGGTTTACATTTAGCTGTTCTACAACAACTTCCTTAACCTCATCTATTAATGCCATTATATTCTCCTTTAAAAAATTTACAACATTCTATCAAAAAAAGCATTAAAATACAACCTGTCTACATCAACATTCCGCCATTTACTCTTAGTGTAGTTCCTGTTATATATGAAGCTTGATCACTAAGTAAAAAGGCGACAGCTTCGGCTACATCTTTAGCATCTCCAAATCTCTTTAGTGGAATTTTATCGGTATAACTCTTTTTGACTTCCTCGCTTAGTTTTTCTGTCATATCAGTAGAGATAAAACCGGGAGTAACACAGTTAAATCTGATGCCTCTGCTGGCTCCTTCAAGTGCAAAACTCTTTGTCATAGATATCATGCCTCCTTTGCTTGCACTATAATTTACCTGTCCCATATTGCCTGTTTCTGCAACAATCGAAGAGATATTAACCACAGCTCCAAATCTTTTTTTATTCATAAATTTAAGTGTTTCTCTGCAAGAGACAAAAGCTGAGGTTAAATTGGTCGTTAAAACTTTTTTAAACTCTTGCGTTTTCATTCTTATAGAAAGTTTATCCAAAGTAATACCGGCATTGTTTACGAGATAAGAAATCTCTCCATCACTTTGAATGATAGTTTTAATACCCTCTTTCAACCCTTCTTCATCAGTCATATCAAAACCAATAACACCAGCATTGCCACCTGCTTTTTCTATCTCTGCTTGTAAAGAATCAGCAAGTTCAGGATTACTTCTGTAATTTATCCAAACCTTAAGCCCATAACCTGCTAAAACCAAGGCTATTTCCCTGCCGATACCTCGACTAGCTCCGGTAATTAGTACATTTTTTCCACTAAATTTCATAATTCTCCTTTATATTTCTAATTTTAGTGATATCGTCTTAAAACAATGCTTCATCCATCTCTTTTGGGATTTGTAATCCCATTAGTTTTAAAACTGTCGGTGCTATATTGCTAAGTCTTCCGTTTTTTATCTTTTTTATATTTTTATCAACAACAAAGCAAAAAACATCAAAAGTTGTATGATTTGTTAGAATATTTCCATTTTTATCTTTCATCATCTCCACATTGCCATGATCGCTTACTATAATCACTGAATAATTTTTTTCTTTTGATTTTTTTAAAATATTTCCAAGTTCCAAATCAACACTCTCGACTGCCTTAACACCGGCTTCATAAACTCCTGTATGTCCTACCATATCGCCATTGGCAAAGTTTACAACTATAAAATCATACTCTTCACCTATAGCTTTTACAACTGCTTCGCCGACTTGGGGTGCACTCATTTGGGGCTTCAAATCATAAGTAGAGATTTTTGGACTTGGTATTAAAACTCTGGTTTCATTTATAAATGGCTCTTCCACTCCACCGTTAAAGAAAAAAGTAACATGGGCATATTTTTCAGTTTCTGCCGTATGAAACTGAGTGAGATTGTGACTTGAGATAACTTCACCTAAAATATTTTTGAGTTTTTCACTCTCAAAAAGCACAGGAAAAGGATATGATTTGTCATATTCGGTCATAGTTACGATATTTATATTTAAATTATTTCTTTTAAATTCATCAAAATCCTTTAGACCGATTGCTTTACTTATTTCTCTGGCTCTGTCATTTCTAAAATTTGTAAACAAAACTCCGTCATTATCTTTTATACCTTCATAATCTCCAAAGGCGACTGGTTCTATAAATTCATCGGTTATGTTATCGTTGTAAGAATTAAGTATATACTCTTGTGGTGTTTTTTTGGTTTTTGGCATTGCCTCGACTATAACGCGGTAGCCTTTTTCGACTCTGTCCCATCTATTATCTCTATCCATTGTATAGTATCGCCCGCTTATAGTAGCTAAGATAATATCATCATCACATATAGCTTCAATTTGTGATAAATTGGTAGTGGCGGACTTGGGATCCACATCCCTGCCGTCAGTTATCATGTGAATATATACTTTGTTGCCGTTTTGCTTTGCTATTTTGGCTAAAGCTATAGTATGATTTATATGAGAATGCACTCCACCATCACTTATAAGACCTATCAAATGGATATCATTACTATTTTTCAAAAGATTTTTAAGAAGAGGATTTTTTTCTATACTTTTATCTTCTATGGCTTTATTGATTTTAACTAAATTTTGATACAAAACTCTTCCACTGCCTATGCTCATATGCCCCACTTCACTATTGCCCATTTGACCCTCGGGAAGTCCTACCGCAAGCCCTGAAGTTTTAACCATAGAATGAGGCACGCTCCTAAAAAGATAGTTATAAGTCGGTTTAACGGCATCGCAAAAAGCATTATGTTTACAGGAGTCATTAAAACCTATCCCGTCAGTTATAACCAATACAACTTTTTTTCTTTGAGTATTCATTTAAAAATCCTTTAAGCAATAAAAACTATCAATACTATTGTTTTATATAATCCGAGTTAAAGTGTTATTTTACTATAATTATCCTTATTTTATTATTCCATCAAGGATTTCTTCATGCTTTATTGGTTTTATGAGACCTATCATTTTAACTTATTTCAATACATAACTTTAAGATCTGGAATCGCTTTTTTTATCGCTTTTTTAATAACGATTTTTTTAATGCCTGTTTTTATAAAATGGGCAAGCAGGAAAAAAGTAAACCAACCTATTTTCAAACTTGCTCCCGATGCTCACAAAAAAAAGAGTGGAACACCGACTATGGGAGGAGTAGTATTTACTATTTCTATTTTAATCGCAACCTTAATCAGTGCAAAACTTTATAATATTTATGTTATTTTAGGTATTTTTACAATTTTCCTTTTTTCACTGATTGGAGCTAAAGATGACATATCAAAAATAGTAGGGCATACCAATGAATCCGGATTAAAACCAAAAACAAAATTTGCATTACAAATCTTTTTTGCTCTTATCATTTCATCATTGATTTTCTTTGTTACAAGGGTAGATCATAATTTATTTGTACCTTTTTACAAATACCCACTTTTAAATATAGGGTATTTTGCGATACCTTTTTGGGCAATAGTTATAATCTCTACAAGTAATGCTGTAAATCTGACTGACGGTTTAGACGGGCTGGCAACAGTACCATCAATTTTTAGCTTTTTAAGTTTGGGTACTTTTGTTTATATGAGCGGTAATGCAATATTGAGTGAACACTTCTTACTTCCTAAAATCATAGGCATTGGAGAAGTATCTATAATTGTTTCAGCTTTTATAGGTTCTTTAATAGGATTTTTGTGGTACAACTGTCATCCTGCGGAAGTTTTTATGGGAGACAGCGGAAGTCTTAGCATAGGTGCTTTTATGGGCTATTTGGCTATAATCTCAAAAAATGAAATACTGCTTATCATCATAGGATTTATTTTCGTTCTTGAAACACTCTCAGTTATATTGCAAGTGGGAAGTTTTAAAACTAGAAAAAAGAGGATATTTCGCATGGCTCCACTTCATCATCATTTTGAGATACAAGGATGGGCTGAGAGCAAGATAATAGTGCGGTTTTGGATAATTGCCATGATAGCAAATATAATTGCACTAATCACTATAAAAATAAGGTAAAAAATGAAGGAAGAGAGATATATTTCTTTATTTGGATTTGGAAAAACTACACAAGCTATAGCAAAAAAACTTGATAATTATAAAATTTTTGATGATAATGTAATAAATATCACTCAAAAGGATGAATTTACCATATACCCTGCATCATTTTTCAATCCTGATAAAAGTATTATGGAGATACCAAGCCCTGGAATTCCACCATACAATTCGCTCATAAAAAAAGCAAAAAATTTGCAAAGTGATTATGATTTTTTTCTTCCTTCTCTTCACTCTTTGCTATCCATTTGGATAAGTGGGACAAATGGAAAAACAACTACAACAAAAATGCTACAATACATATTTAAGAATAAAGATGCACAAATGGGGGGCAATGTAGGCATACCGCTGTCATCAATAGAAAAAAAAGCATCTATTTATATTTTAGAAACCAGTTCATTCACGCTTCATTATACAAATTTGGCAAAACCTGATATTTATGTACTTCTTCCTTTAAGTGATGATCATATAAGCTGGCATGGGAGTTTTGACTCTTACAAACAAGCTAAACTAAAACCATTATCTCTTATGAAAGAGGGGGAAGTCATTTTACTTCCGTATGAATTTAAGAATGAACCTACAAACGGTTTTAAAATACCATACAAAAACAGTAATGATTTAGCAAAATATTTTGATATAGATATAAAAAAAATTAACTTTAGCGAACCTTTTTTACTTGATGCTGTTTTAGCTTTAGGAGTCAGTAAAATATTATTTGACGAATGTGATTATGCCTTGATAAACTCATTTAAAATAGATTCTCACAGGCTTGAAGAGATAACGGATAAAAAAGGGAGACTTTGGGTAAATGACTCAAAAGGAACAAATGTTCACGCGACCCTTCAGGCAATTAAAAAATATAAAGATAAAAAACTATATCATATCATCGGAGGAGATGACAAGGGAGCGGATTTAACACCGCTGTTTGCTATGCTTAAAGAATATAATGTAACTGTATTTGCAACAGGTAGCAATAAAGATAAAATCATAAATTTATCAAATAAATACAACTTAACTTATTACAAATGCGATACCCTACAAAATGCGGTAAATTTGATAAATAAGAAATTATGTCTAAATGAAGTCGCTTTGCTTTCTCCCGCTGCTTCAAGTCTTGATGAATATTTATCATACAAAGAAAGAGGTAATCTTTTCAAAGGTTTAGTATCAGATTTAAGTTAGTTTTCAAAACTTTTAGATATAATTTCACTCTAAAATTATTGGCTAGATAGCTCAGTCGGTAGAGCAGGTGACTGAAAATCACCGTGTCGGCGGTTCGATTCCGTCTCTGGCCACCAC
>Ga0256829_1000737_pt1 | contig 30371 bp, 36 predicted proteins | sample 131447metaG_FD_185979 | JGI IMG/M metagenome (GOLD analysis project Ga0256829, IMG submission 185979) | Hydrothermal vent microbial communities from Lau Basin, Pacific Ocean - 131-447 | ecosystem: Environmental > Aquatic > Marine > Hydrothermal vents | place: Pacific Ocean: Lau Basin | collected... | reverse complement strand
ACAGACTCTACAATCTTAGCGCATTCATCAACTAATGATTGTAACTTACGGGTATTGCTGGCTCTTACTTCCAATTTAACTTTGGCATTAAATAAATTTTCATTACTTTCTAATGCTAACTTAGTACCTAATGCCGCTACTTGTACCGCTTCTTTGATACGTTCTGCATTGGCTTTTTGCGCTGCTTCAACTTTAGCTTGTAATTCTTCAATGTTCATAATGTTACCTTTTTGTTTAGTTTAAGATTGTGCCTAGTTACGTGTACTAACAGATACTCAAACCTAGGCTTATTTGAGGCTGCTATGTGTATTTAGTATATAATTTTACCCTTATATTAAGTTATGTTCTGCGAATGAATAACAGTTGTTACCTACAATAAAAGGCATATTTGTATTCCTTATTTAGTGTAACTGTATGTATTTAAGTTATTTATATTTACAGATTGGTTAATTTGACCACTTTTTTATTTTAGTTGGTGAAATTGACTAAATTTTAGCGTATTTATTAACATTTTATTTTAACGGTTAACGTCTGCGGTTCTATCTTGGTTTAAAGCTCCTAGCCTAATTTTACTCAGGCTAAAAACTTAAGTTTATTTTAGTTAAATCTAGTACCGTCTAGTCTTTATAAATAGAAATTCTACGTCTACCTGCATCATTTAATGCGTCACATACGTAAACATGCAATAACTCTAATATATCTAACGCTTCACTTGTATTACCAAGTTTCCTTGCTTCGTCAACTCTATTTACTACTTTTTTAATATTTTCCATATCATCTTTAAATTTGTTCATAATTTTTCCTTTATTAATAATTTACATATTGTAGAGGTCTATTACTAAACCTCTATATATATAAATTAATTGAAATCTAATTCTTGACACTCAGAATCAGCTTCTATTGCTTCTTCAAATAATTCTTTTATTTCTTCGATGCTCATGCTATAACCTCTCTCTCATTGCTTGAATTTGGGCTTTAACTTTAGTCGCTTTTTCGATCTCGGAATCAGACAATCTGTCTGATAATCTTGCTGTACGTGATATTAAACTTACATCATGCACATCTTCTGCATGCTTAATCTCACGATTTACCATATTAGCCGCTACTTCGAAACTACGCATAAAGCCGTAATAAGCTAATATTGCAACAACTGAGATGATTATAAATACTGTTTCCATAATTCTTACCTTTATGTTTAATTAATTAATTAAAATTTAGCATATCTTAATATACCACTACACAAGGACACGAGTGAGGAACGAATGAGTAAGTGTGAAAGGTGTGAAAAGATTCTATCTTATGAAGTGTGAACAAAAAATTTAGACTACAACCGAAGTTGTAGCCCAATATTTATAACTCAAGAGGTGAATCCTCCGAGGTCTCGTGCATCATAGCTATGATTCTTGATGCGTACACTTGGTACGTCTTCCCTTTCAGTCTTACTTGAAAGTTAGACTTTTCTAAGTCTTTGAACAGTTTTGACTGTTCACGCTTTGTTTCAACAGAGTATCCTTTGGCTCTAAGAGCCTCACATATACTTACATAGTCGTCTTTGGTTAATTTGTTCATAATTTTTACCTTTATGTTGATTTATTCATAACACAAGGTCATTAAGAAGTACCGTCATATACGAAGTATAGGGGGGGTACTTCAATCTAAGATAACGAATAGTAGGAGTACAGCCCCTCTAATAAATAATTACAATTTCCAATACAAATTTTCTTATAACATTATTGCAATTTAACATTTATTTTACATAATATATGGGGTATACCCACTAGATTTAGGGGTAGTCTTTTAATATCAAAATTGTTCATTTTTTGTACAAATTTATAACTTCCCTATGTATATATAATATTAAGGTTATAACTTGCACTTTTTACCTTAGCGGAATCCAGTGCTTATAGGAAATTATAATTGCCTTAAAAATTATAACAGTTATAAAAAAATACCTTATTCTGTATGCAAATATTGTATTATTGTATGCAAATAGTCTATTATCTGCATACAAGGATGAGATTTATAACTGAAATATCCTAAAATTTATAACTTTTACGGGTATATTAACATTTATTTTACAGTTATAAGTGGGCAGGTATAGTAATATAGTGATTTATTTACCTGTAGATTTTAGGAGTAATTGATGGTGAATACTATGATTAGTTATTATGAAAGTAAGATGAATGATGCGTATAAGCAATGGCAAATAGCCGTAGATACAGATAAGCCTATATCCGCTAAGGTTCATAAAAAGGATTATGAGAATTATAAGGAATTAAGAGATGCGCATGTAGCTCGTTATGGTATGGAGACTATGACGTGACAGATAAAACAATAAGGGTAAAAGAAAGTACCGCAGATAGATTGAGAATTCTTAAAGATAGTTTATCTGCCGGTACTTATGATACGATTATTAGTGACCTAGTAGATAAAGAGCTGAAGCTCACACATGCGTATACTGAAGATGGTTACCTTCCTATAGGGGCAGTAGTTTTAGGACCTGCTAACGTACCGTTGGTTATTAAGAGTATACAGAATGGTAAAGTTATATTTGATGATAATACATACCTAATAAATGGTAGTAAGGTTTGTTACACCCTTAGATTGCTTTCCTATAATGTTAACGACTATGATGGCGGATTGATGATTGCGTAATATTTATGAACTAGATACAGGTACAGCTAGTAAATTAGCTATAGACCCATTAGCTGAGCTTACTTTGTCATACACTAAAGAGGGGTTAAAGGAGCTTAGCGATGATATTTATAGGAATGGTCAGCTAGTGCCAGTAGTTATGAGAAACGGTAAGATACTTGATGGTAGGCATAGAAGAGCTATATGCGTAGATTTAGAAATAGGCATGAAATGCGTAGATGTAGGAGATATTTCTGATGAAGATGCCTTATCATTAGTTATAAGTAATGCACTTAATAAATCTACAAATACTGATGCAGCTAAAACTGAAGCTTATTTATTATGTAAAGCTAAAGGTGTAAAGAAATCAGATATGCCTAGTGTATTCAGTAGATTGAACTCTAATTATGTTAGTAAACTTAGTTTTATAGAGAAAGAAAATAGTGGATACCTGAAGGCACTATTACACCAAAACAAGGTAAGATTATATAATAGGGAATTTGATAAGATAGAAGATTATGGAACTATTAATGGTATATGGAAAACGCTTAAAAACAATCAAAAATTAGAGAATACTGTTATAGAAGTAGTACCAGAGTTAGAAGATACTGCTGATTATTCCGTAGATTTAGAGGAATATTTTGGAAACTCCGCTGCTGAGTCTGAATATTGGGATTTGTATAATTTAGCTAGGGTAGGAGGGGCTAATTTGCACCCTAATACCGCATTAGGTAAAAAGATAGCTTGTCTAATAAAGCATAAATACAGTAGTTGATGTTTTATTTATACTATTCTAATATATTGATATTCATTAGTTGTTTTATTAATAGTATGAAAAATAATATAGACGATTTAGAAGATTATGATGATTCAGATTACGAAGATGAGGAATTAAAAGAATTAGATTTTAATGACTAATAAAAAGAATGCGACAGGTATAGTTTATATTCTTCAATTTGAATTTGAAGATAAAAAGTTGATTAAAATAGGTGTTACCCAGAGAAATATAGAGGATAGGGTAGCAGAAATATTAGTCAGCATGTTTAAAAAGTATAGGGAATTTTATTACTGTAAACCTAAAAGATTCCGCACCACAGAAAACGCCTATCAAAAAGAAAAGGAACTTCACGATTATTTCTCCGAATACCGTTATAAACCTGATAAAAAGTTCTCAGGTAGTACAGAATTTTTTGATATAGACTTAGATATTGTAGTAGATAAGTATGATTCTATGATAAGTATTAAAAAATCTACTAAAAAATCTAAATCAAGTAAATTTTTTAAGGTAAATAAGAACATTTAGCTTAAATATTGATAATTTGTAACTTAAATCATATAATTTCAAAAATTATATACAATGAAGTGCATATAAAATGAGTAAAATAGTTACATTAGAAGAAGTTAAAGAAGTAATGCCTTACAAGGGGAAATTTGTAACGCAAGAAGCTGTAGATATAATAAATCAATCTTTAAATGAGCCAGAATTTCAAGGTGAATCACTATTACAGACGGCTTCTATCTATGAAGGGGTATTAAAAGGTGCTAGAGCTTCCGTAGTTGAGTATCTTAACGCCATTAGATTCTGTGCATACACTATGACCAATAATACAAGTTACGTTGAAGCTTATAAAAAGGTCTTTGCTGATAGAGATTTCGTTAAAGAAAGAAAAGATTTACCTACAGATTCAATAAAATATGTAGAACTTACAAGTGCAGCCTCTAGGTATAGACGGTCTAAGCTAGTGGTAGATATACTTACTGCTAGCCAAGTACCTTTAGATTTAATATTTTCAGGTCATAGATACAAAGCTATTGGTGTACTAGCAGAAATTATGACCGATGGTAGGTATGACAGAGACAGAATTAATGCCGCTAAAGAACTATTAGCCGCCACTAAAGGTCCTGAAAATGTAAAAATAGCATTAGATGTAGGTGTTAAAGAGGATAGCGCTGTTAAACAGCTTAATGACCAGTTGGCTATTATGGCAGCTAGACAAAAAGAGCTGCTGGAAAGTGGTGCATCAAATTTGAATGAGTTTGGATCAATGAAGGTAATACCAGACGATATTATCGAAGGTGAAGTAGATGCCAAATAGAAGTCAAAGTGTTGTATCAAAATCAGTAAATAAGACTTTACACCAAAATAGTAAGCCTGATAGGTACATACCTAGTGAAATAGCACTTAAATTTATATCTTTCATAAGAGCTACAGGCAATGAGGAGTTTAGTTCTCCTGAAATACACTACAAAATGGCGGATAAGTTATTTAGCTCAGACCCTAAAGATAAAAATGTCCTAGAGGAGTGTTCAAGAGGTGTTGGCAAAAGCACGATAGCAGAATACGCAGTAATATTTGCAGCTACTATGGGTGAATGGGCAGGATTTGGTAAATGTCCTTTTATTATATTCTTAGGTGCTAGTGCTGAAGGCAATGTAAAACAATTTTTCAAGAATATCGCTAGCAAAATAGCTAATTCTACATTTTTAAGTCAGGTAGTTTCTGTAAAGCGTGTTACTGATAAAGAAATAGAGCTTGTTAACTCAGAGGGCGTAGAAACATTTATTGCTGGTAAGGGTATGAATGTAAACTGGAGGGGTGCAAGATCTCCTTCTGGTCACAGACCTAGTATATTATTAGCAGATGATATTTTACATAATGATTCCGCTACTTCTGAAGTTATACGTAATACTATAGAAACAAATTGGTTTGCATCAGCATTACCGGCATTAGCTCCTAAACATAAAATAGTTTATATAGGTACTCCTATAAGTGAGGATGATTTACTCCATAAACTTAAAAATAGCGGTAGTTATAGTATAATTAAATTCCCTTTATGTAGTAAATTCCCTGTACCTCGTGAAGAATACGATAGTATATGGGAAGATAGATTTACCTATGATTACGCATTAGATATGTATAACCAATTTAAAGCTGCTGGTAATACTCAGCTGTTTTATAGGGAATACCTATTAGAGGTTACCGATTTAGCTACGTTATTGGTAGAGCCTGAAGATATTATGTGGTATGACCCATCACTAATTATAAAAAATAAAGAAAATTATAATTTTTATATTACTACTGATTTTGCGACTAGCACTAAAAGATCTGCTGATTTTTCTACAATAGGTGTATGGGCTATATCTAGTAATAACGACTGGTTACTAGTAGATGGTCAGTGTAAACGTCAATCTATGCAAGAAAACATAGATGATTTATTCAGGTACTCTAAAAAATGGAGTCCTCTCAGCGTAGGTATAGAGAGTTCAGGTCAACAAGGCGGATTTATTTCAATCATTCAAGAAATGATGATGAAACGTAATATATGGTTCACTATAGCTAAGAAGCAAGGAAGTAAAGATTTAGGTATTAGACCTTTAAAGGACAAAACCCATAGATTTGTTACCGGTGTACAGCCTAAATTTAAACAAAATAAAATATGGCTACCTAAACCTGAACTGCTAAAGTCTACATCCCCTAGATTGCTAGAGTTGATTGAAGAATTACAATATGAGTTAAGTAAATTTACACTAGCTGGTGGTGTAAAAGTATTAAAACATGATGACGCATTAGATTTGTTAAATCAGTTATCTGAAATGGAATTATTTGTACCATCAACTGTACAAGATTCAACAGTAGTAGAGGTGACAGGTGATGGCTTAATATGGCAATCTGTATGGGAAGAGGATGATGAGGACGATTACACAAATAGTAATGTTTTCTAACTTGTATATGATATAATGTTATCAATATAAATACATAATACTTGGAGATCTTAATGCTTATAAAAGATTTAGTATCTTTAGCTAAATACAGTGAGCTATCAGGAGTAGCTGCTAAAGATGACATAGACGCTATAGTAGCTTTTATAAACTTAGGCATGATAGAGCTATACAAAAGATTTCCTATAAAAGTAGAAGAATACATAGTAAATTTAGTAGATGGTGTTGCATATTATGATATGCCTTCTAATTTTATGTATTATTTGTCAGTTCATGGCGAAATAACAATATCAGAAAAAGAAAAGAATAAGAATAACGAACTCCCAGTAAACGATGAAGATAATCCTTATAGTGTGTTTTTTAACGATTGGAACACTATTCAAATACCTTCATCAGTTGTAGGTTCTTATGTATCTATAATATATGTAGCTAAACCAGCTATGATAACTTCTATACACGCTGAAGATGGGGTTACAGAGTTAGAATTACCTGATTCACTGATAGAAGCACTATTAAGCTACGTGGGGTATAGAGCGCATCTAGGCATAAGAGGTGACGCACAATCAGAAAATAATGCTCATTGGCGTAGATTTGTAAGAAGTGTAGATAAAGCTATAGAGCTCGGAATAGCTACCCCAATAGATTCTGTAGCTATGCCATTTAGATTGTCTAGTAGAGGGTTCGTATAGTGTCTAGGAGAAAATCTACCCTTGCAGATGTCAATGTCGTAAAAAACAGAGATGTTGATAGTAAATACGAAGAGATAAAAATAGTAGCTGATAATATAGATGATATAGTAGAAGCTGCTAAAGGGTTATCAGCTTCTTTAAAGTATTTAGGTGCTTCAACTACTCCTCCTTCACAGAGAAGAGACAATGCACCTATACAAGATGGGGATTATTACTTAGATTCTAATAATAATTACCTTGTATACTACAATATGAGTGGCAACTCATGGGCAGCTATAGATATAGTATCAGCTATAAATAGTGCTTCTGATTCAGCATCTAACGCAAATTCCGCACTATCTTATAAGAATGATGCGTTTAATTATAAAAACGACGCATTTACATACAGAAATGATGCGTTTACATACAGAGGTGATGCCCTTACGTATAAAAATGAAGCCCTTACCTATAAAGGGGATTCTTTTATATATTCTGAAAGTAGTAAATCTTATAGAGATTCCGCACTAAATTATAAAAATTTAGCAGCAGATTGGGCAGAAAAGGCTGATAACACAGACGTAGATGGTATAGGCACTAGGTCTGCTAAGCACTACAGTAACATATCCGCTGCTAATGCTGCTATAACTAATAGTGATGTTATTACCACTAATAATAATGTAACAGCGACAGAAACTAATAAAAATACAGCGTTAACATACTCTAATAATGCGTTAACATATTCTAATAATGCGTCTACATTTGCTGATAACGCCTTAGCTTCTGCTAATAACGCCTCGACTAGCGAAACAAATACGTCAACATTAGCTAGTGCGGCTGCTACAAGCGAATCTAATGCTTCTGCTAGTAAAAATTTAGCTCAAATGTACGCTAATCATCCTGAAGATTCTTTAATACCTGGAACTACTGAATATTCTGCTTATCATTGGAAACAGAAAGCAGCAGCTATAGCAGGAGGTACAGCCGTAGATTCTTTAAAATTAGGTGGTCAGTTACCTTCTTACTATGCTACTTCTGTTCAAGGGTCTAAAGCAGATACTGCACTGCAACCATTAGATAATATTAGCCAGTTAACTAATGATGCTGGATATACTGGTAATATGACAGGGGCTGAAGTAAAAACAGCTTATGAAGCAGAACTTAATACTAATGCTTTTACTGATGCAGAGAAAGCTTTATTAGCTAATCAGAGCGGTGTTAATACAGGAGACCAAGTATCTTCTGATTTTGTTCATAACGATTTATCAGGAGTTTCATTAAAAGAACATCTTGATTGGACTGTAGGTACAGGCTATAAAATTGATGCTTCCAATTTACCTTCAATTGCTATAACGAATACTTCTGTAGTATCTAGTGAAGCTGCTCAGTTAGCTATTTCTGCTCAGTCAGGTGATATAGCAATAAGAACAGACCTAAATAATACATTTATTCATAATGGTGGAGTATCTGGTACTATAGCCGACTGGACGAAAATATTATCCCCATTGTCTGCCGTATCTTCCGTAGCTGGTAAAGTAGGCGCAGTAGTATTAAACAAATCAGATGTAGGATTATCTTCAGTAGATAATACAGCAGATTTAGATAAACCTGTAAGTACCGCCACTAATACAGCACTAGCTTTAAAAGTAGATAAAACAATTACTGTTAATGGTAAAGCATTATCTTCTAATGTAGCTATTACAGCTTCTGATGTAGGTTTAGGGTCAGTAAACAACACATCGGATATAAATAAGCCTATTAGTACAGCTACGGCTAACGCTTTAGCACTTAAAGCGGATAAATCTCAAGTATTGACTGATGTACCTGCTGGAGCTGTTTTTACAGATACGGTGTACACACACCCTGCAACCCATGACTGGAGCATACTAACTAACGTACCAGTATACGCTAGTAGATGGGCTACTCCGTCAGAGGTGGGTGCAATACCACAAACAAATAGTTATATTACTGGTGATTTAAACACTTATAAAACTAATGGGTTTTATCGTGTAAATAATACAGCAACTAATGCACCAACAGCAGATTTTTATGCGTTGGTGATATTAGGCAATGAAGCAGACGTAATTACTCAGATAGCTAGCCATTACCAATCAGGTGATACTTATGTAAGGTCGTTTAATACCGCATGGTCAAGCTGGAACAGATTAGATAATAAAGAATTGCTTACTGGATCGAACACATACTCAGGTAACAATACATGGAATGGTAACTCAGTTTGGTCGAATACAGCAGCTCACACATTTAATGTACCCACCTCGCAAACTATTTCCACTACACCCAATACAAACGCTGGGTTAGTTGCTATTCAAAATGGCGGTAGTGGTGATGCGTTTATGACTTTCCATATTGTAGGTGATTACGCGGTTAGGTTCGGATTAGATGGTGCTACCAACAAATTATCCGTTGGTGGTTGGTCTATGGGACAAGTTACTTACGCTTTATACCACGAAGGCAATAAACCTACTGCAACTGATGTTGGTTTATCTTCACTATCTCAAACACCTACTAAACAGCTAAAAGTAATAACTTCTTATGGCGAAATGACTATAGGACCTGATAATGTAAATTGGTGTCATTTATATACAGACAGAGCGAAATTTTACTTTAATGCTCCAGTACATATAGTTACTGGGGTATATGTGTACGGTACTAATACCTATTTAGAGGAATTTATAGGTAAAATAAATAACCAGCCTATATCTAACCGAGAATACCTTACTAATCCTAGTACACGAACGCTAGTACGACAAGCAATTTTCACTGAGATAGATTATTGGACGGGAACAGCTACGTTAACTTTAAATGAAAGTTCATATCTTGTGGGCGATGTAGTTGAAGTAAACCGACTGTACAGCACAGTAGGTAACATAACTGTGGTAACCGACCAAGGTGCTTTTTACGTGGACGGAACCTCACAAGGCAATACAGTCACTATGAATACAGGCAAATTTAAAGCAAGGTTCAAAAAGATCGATATTTATAATTGGATAGTTGAAGTAACACCAATTTAGGAGAATAAATAATATGAGTGAATTAAGTCAATTTTTAATGGCTGGTGGTAAGACATTTAAAACAGTGTCTACAGGAATAGCAGGAAACTTTGCTCAAGGAAATATCGTAGTTATTAATCCTACATCTTCCCAGTTTGTTATAATAACTTCTATCTATTCTGATACTGTATCGTCTAGTTATAATGTAAATGTTACATCTGGAGGAGTAACATTATTTAGTGCAATAGTAGATACGACAGGTACGACAAGAGTTCAACAGGTCGTAGGTTCTTCTGGGCAAAACTCAGTAGGTCAAATAGTATGTGGTAAAGGTGAGCAAGTTATAGTATCAAATACTGGCAATAATACGTATAAAGTTAAAGTTGGATGGCAAATTATGGAGGAAGTTTAAATGATAAAAATATTAGTAAATGGAGAATGGGTAGAAGGATCACCGAAAGTAGGTCAGGTATATAGAAAAATTTTTATAGATTCTAAAGGAAATGAAGGGTATATAGAAAGCGTACATGAAAGCAGTGTACCTGAACCGATACGACGCATTACCAAACGTGCTTTTATGAAACGTTTTACCCAAGCGGAACGTATCGCTATCAGAGCGAGTACAGACCCTATCGTGGTTGATATTTATGAGGATCTAAAATTGGCGACGTTTGTAGATTTAGATGATGTTGATGTAGTAAATGCAATAGATTATTTAGTCTCTATAGGTTTATTAGAAAGTACTCGTAAATCTAAAATGTTGATTGATGGTACAGATAACGAAAAAATATAAGTATATAATATTTAATATTAATTATTATTTTTAAATAAGTATAATAGGATAAACATAATGAAAAACGCAATACCAGAAAGTCACGATTACAAATTTACTCATAACGGTACTGAGTACGCAATCGGCTATCAATCAGGTGATGATGTTTTAGCGCTAAGCAAAAAATCAGGTAATGATTGGAACTGGGAAACTATTGTACAAGGAGTTAACGAAAGGCTTAATGCTGATGAAAGTTCTTCTATACATAAAACAGTAGATGAACTAATCAATGAATTTATTGTAGATGTTAATAACATTTTACCTGAAGATGATGGCTTACCCGCTAATGTAGAGGGGAAGTTAAAAGAGCTTTTGCTTATTATAAAAAATGGTTTGCATTACTCTGGCGGTCGATTAGAAAGAATTTAAAAAACTATTTTATTTAATTTATACGTGATTACATTAAGGAATGATATGAAAATAATATTAATTGGAATACTTTGGGTACTTTCGGTAGTTACTTCTTTAAAAGGTTGGTATAAAATACTTATAGCATTTATTTCTATATTTATAGTTAAGCTTAGACCTTATGCGTTAAAAATATGGATTTCAGATGATCAAGATATGAATGCAATACTGAATGGTAATGAAGATCATACAATATCAGGTCGAGTAGGTTATATGGCTTGGAAATATAAAACTAAAGAATGGCTTAGAGCACAGAAAATAATAAATACACTTTTCTGGTTTCAGAAAAACCATTGTTATAATTCTATTGAATGGGACGAAGTTGAATGAACTTACAAGAATACTTACAAGCAAATCCTACCGCTACTTTAGCTAGCACACAGGCTTATGCTGAGACAGGTCAGAGGATGATTTCACCAGATATGATGGTGGCTTTTATGACCAGTTTCCAGCATGTATCTTCAATTATGAATGCAACTACTGAGGAAGCTAAGGGATTACAACTGGCGTTACAGTTTGGCTCAGAATTTAATTTAATTAATAATCACCCTGCGAGCGTTAAACCGTTGCTTGATAAGATGGTTACTGATGGGCTAGTTAGTCAAGCGTTTGTTGATTATGCGATTGCTTATGCTAATCCTACTTCAACCCCATTTGCTAATATCACACAAGCAGACTATGACAATGCTAAGTTATTCGGCGATTTAGAATCAGCTTCTTATAGCTTTATGGGCGGTATTGATTATCAAGTAGTGTTGAATAATAAGCAGTATAAGTTGATTATCACGTTTGACAATCCCGTGCCAGTGGATTGTACGGTGACCGTGACAGCTCGTAATGCACCGATGGATGCAGATAAAACAGTAGATAGTAATTTTGCATTGGAGAATAGACCATTGCATGTGTTTAGTGTTAAAGCTGGTGATGTGAGTTTAAGCACAACCATTTCTAAACCGCTGGCTCGACATATTAAGCTTAAAGCAGTATGTAGCTATCAATTCCCATTCAATACGTTCTTTGAAGAAACACTGTAGAGGTAGTTATTATGACTACTTATGTTGACGAGTTGATAACACCCGTTGAAGTTGATTGGGAAAATGGTGATACAGACACGTTAATAACGCTTCAATTTGATGATGGTACAACTGTTACTAACATGATAACAGGTGCAACAGGTGAGGTTTTTGATGTTGCTAACATAGTCGGTGTTGCGGCAAGCTCAGGCGAACGCGTTAGTGCAACATGGGCAACTAAACCAGCAAATATTGATAGCGACCCATTTTCATTATTCAAAACTTCAACGAAGAAGCAGCAAGAGTATTCACTCAATATAAACACAGCTAGTGAAAGTATTTCAATACCATTTACTGGAGCATATTCAGGTACAATTACTTATTCAGACAATACAACAGCAGCAATTAGCGGTACAGGTACTTATACATTAGATGGTACAACACCAGTTAAGATTAAATTAATAACGGCTACAGATGGTAATGGTTATCACTTATTTGAATTTAATCAAACTAAAGGCAATACAGTTACAAGTCATACGTCTAGTTTAGTTTGTACACTCACAGGATTTCCAGTTGATTCGGGCTATGTGAGAGGTGCTAATGGATTGATTGAGGGGTACCAGTTTGATGGAGGTACCTCTATAACATTCCCTAATTGGACTACCACAGGAGACTTTAGTTTTGAATTTTTAGTAGATTTTACAGGTGGTAACTCTATAGAAATATTTTCAAGTACAGACAATACTACAAGATTGTTTAGAGCTAATGATAATAGATTATATTTTTATGTAGACAATATAAAAGTATTAACAAGACCATATCAATACAGCAACTCTAATGTTAAAGTGAAAGTAGAAAGGGTATCAGGAGTGTATAAATGGTACACAAATGGTAACGAAATAAGTAGTGATGTATCTGTAAATAACAATAATCCTATGGCTATAGGAAAGATAGGTGGGTACAGATTTGTAGATTTATTGACAACTATACAGCTAGATAACGGTGCAGGGGACGTCAGAAATTACGATTTTACCACAGGTGCCTCAACCAAAATCATCGAAACAATCTCAGGTAATCACGCAACTATTATTAATGCTAGTACAGATAAGTGGCAGTCTGTTGTTTCTAAGAAGGTTTTTAACGTGAAATCTGATGGAACAATGGATTATATATCTGCAAGAGACGCTATACTAGCTAATCAAGATAGTACAGTAGATATAATTAATGAGCTAATACTGTTTGGAGATTGTTCTAATGCGGCAGGAACATATATTTCTAATAATAATTTAGTAGATCAAACGTGGAGATTAGTAGCTGGAGATAACTATTTTAAAGGAAAGTTTACAGGATATCATTTTAATAGTTCAGGGTATATCTACAACTATGACGCTAATCAAAAGTTAGAGCTGTATGGGTTACAGATTTATTCAACGAGTATAAATGCTAACCAAGGGGTAGGAAACAAATTTTATGGGGAAAATATATATGTAGATTATGGGTTTAATGGAATACATTATTTCACTAAAGGGATAATATTAGTAAAAGATAGTGTTTTTAAGGGGATAAAAACAAGTATAGCCAATCCAAACAGTATAACTAAACTATCATTTGATAATGTTATAGGTATAGATTGTGCAGGGAGTTACAGCGGTAATTGGTGTACATTCGTAAGTAAAGCAAATTTTACTTATACAAATTGTGTCGGCATATTTACGTCAAATAGATACAACTATGGTAATACTTCACCTACTCATTTTTACACTGGTGCGTTAGGTAGTAATAACGTAACTGACGATACATCCGCAGTAGATAAAGCTGTAGGAACTCAAGACACCAATCTCTATACATATTTCACTGACCCTGCAACCAACGATTACACTATCAACCAAACAGGTCAAACAGCTCTCAAGGGTAAAGGGTGGAATGGTACTGATATAGTTGGATGGGCTTATGCTAATGCAGTAACTATAGCAGCAGCTATATCAGGAACAGTAACTTCTGCTACTGAAGCTGATATTATTGCTGGCGGTAAAACCATAGTAATCACACTTACAGGAGACACATGGCAACCGGCAGGTACTTTATTTGATGCACAAAGACAAGCTATCATAGATGGTTTAGTATCAGATGGGGCAGAAACTGCTGGATGGAATAATGAAGTAAAAGCTAAAGAAGTAATTACTTCAGTAGTTAGAACATCAGACACAGTATTAACTATTACATTATCTCCTGAAGCGTTATATAATATAACAACACAGGAAACAATAACTACTACTGTACCATCTTCATCATTAGTTACTTCCGCGGTAAATGTAATAGGTGATATTACATTTACAATAACTCCCACAGCTAGCGGATTTAATATAGCTTGGGCTAGGAACGCTAACAGCGTAATACAATAGCACTAATTTTAGAGTTTAAATATGAAAAAGAACGTAGGTAATCAGAGTATTGGTGTTCAGATGGTATCTGCTTCAGATGGATCTAATTTTACAGGTTCTATTTCTGTAGTGGTTACTAAAGATAGTGGGGTACAAACAGCAGGTGCAGGATCAGCACCAGTACATGAAGGTAATGGATATTATTCATATTCTCCAACTCAAGCAGAGACTAATGCAGATCATATCGCTTTTACCTTTATTGGAACTGGTGCAATAACTGCAACAGTTCAAGTGTATACTACATACCCACAATCAGTAGATAATAATACTATTTTATCTACGTTACCTACTCAATCGTATTTAGACAGTAGAACATTACCTAGTGCTAATTATTTTGACCCTGCTACTGATACAGTTGCCACTGTTACAAATATAACAAATGCTGTAACATTGCCTACAATACCTACTGGATGGATAACGTCTACAGGCATAGCAGCATCAGCATTAAATGGTAAAGGTGATTGGAATATTGGTAAAACAGGTTATTCAATAGCTGGCACTAAAACAACATTAGATGCGCTAAACGATATTGCAGCTACTGAAATAGTAAGCGCTGGTGCTATTACTACGTTAGCAGGAGCAGTAGTTAATGTTGACACAGTAGATACTTGTACATCTAACACGGACATGAGAGGAACTGATGGAGCAAATACAGTAGTTCCTGATAACTCAGGTATTAATAGTAAATTAAATGCTATACAAGGTGCTACATTTGATGCACTAACTGATAGCTTAGAGGCTATACGTAATAGAGGCGATTCTGCATGGCTTACAGGTGCAGGAGGTAGCGCACCTACAGTTGTAGATATACGTAATGAACTAGATGCTAACAGCACTAAATTAGCGTCTATATTGGCTGATACTAATGAACTACAGTTAAATCAAGGAAATTGGGTAACTGCTACAGGGTTTAGTACGTTTGATCCTGCTACTACCCCTGTTAACGTATCTAAGATATTAGGTACAGCTATAAGTGAAACTACAGCAGGTAATATAGCTACTAACATATCAACATTTTTTGATAATGGTAATATAGCAGCTACTAAAACCCAAGATGATGTAGGTACTGCGGTTTCTGGTGGCGGTACAGCGTTTACATCGTCAGAACTTGCACAGTTAAGGTACAGACTAGGTATAGATGGTTCTGTAGCAGTTCCGACAGCTACACCTAATGGCATATCCACGTTTAACCCGTCGTCTGATACAGTAGCTTCAGTTACTAACGTAATTAATCCTGTTACATTGCCTAGTATACCTACAAATTGGATAACAAATTCCGGTGTAGCTAACAATGCTTTAGATAATAAAGGTAATTGGAATATAGGTAAAACTGGATATTCATTAGTTCAATCGTTCCCTGCTAATTTCTCTGATATGAAAATATCTCTTACTACAGGTGAAGTTACTGTAGGAACTAATAATGATAAGTCTGGATATACAATAGCTGGTACTAAGACTACATTAGATTCTCTTAATGATGTAGCAGCTACTGAAATAGTCAGTGCAGGTCCTATAACTACATCTTCAGGTTCAGTATCTAATGTATTAACAAATTCTGATATGAGAGGTACGGATGGTGCTAACACAGTAGCACCTGATAATGCGTCTATAGCAGCAATACTAGTAGATACAGGTACTTCTATACCTGCCAGTATTAGCGGCTTAAATGATTTATCTCAAGCTGATATAAGAACTTCCGTAGGTCTAGCAGCAGCTAATATGGATGTTCAGTTTGCAGCTTCTGTTACTGCTACAGGATTTTCTACTAAAGCTGATACAGATACTATTAAAGCGGATACTGTCAATATATTAGCAGATACTAATGAGCTACAACTTAATCAGGGTAATTGGACTACAGCCACAGGCTTTGCGACTACTGCGGATATACTGTCTACACCTTTAACTGAAAGTTACGCTAACAAAGGTGTAGAGCCAACCTTGACACAGGCTATATACAGTATGATTAGCCATAATGATAACTTTAGTTATGCAGGTACTACAAAAACTACGTTTAAACTAGACGGAATTACTACAGCAAGTACATACACTATGGATAGCGGAACAACACCTACTAAACTTAATAGGAATACATAAGATGTTAGTAACTAAAGGGTTTTCTAATGGTACATTTTCCGCATCTAGCCTAGTAGTTGCAGGATTTTCTATAAAGGAAATTAAAGCTTTAGTAGGTAAGTTTGTAGTTAAAACCTCAATATTAAATTTAATGGTTTCTTCTACCATTATAAAAAATTATATGAATACTAATACTGATATTAGGTAGGTTATATGAAATTATCACCAAACAATTCTTTCGTAGTTGAACATACTGTAAGTAACCCAGCGTTAACACCTTCTAATGTGAATGACGCTACAGTTATGTTTGACCTTAAAAACTTAGATGATAGTCCTATAGCTGGTACTAGTTTTCCACAACAGATACCTTTTGTTTCAGGGTCTAATGGAGTGTATAAAAAAACATTTGATCCTATACCTAATTTGATAATAGGACAAAAATACAAAGCGGTTATAGTAACTACTGATTTGTCAGGAATGGTATCAACTAATACAACAAAAGTAGATGTAGTTAGACGAGATTTCAACGAATAAAAATAAGTGAGGGATCATGGTTAAGCATATTACTACTATTGGTGATTGGACTTTTGAAGTTATACAGGTAAGAGCTAGAAAAACAAACAAACATAAAGATCCATATACAGCAGTAGCTACTATATCTATAGTAGATGGTATACCCCACATTGAAGGATTATTATCGTCAGAAAGATTACATATATCAGACTACACTACTTTATTAAACTTTATAAAAGATTTAGGTCTTGAATCTGTTAGCTACACTAAAGCAGTTAAAGTTTGATATACTATACTTAATTTTTAATTTTTCATATTTTAGGTAGTTTATGCAAAACGAAATAATACATCTGACAAAAACAGTATCCGATTTTATTAAGGAATCTTCAGAAAGAGCAGTAAGATTGGAGACTACTCAAGAACATATTTCTGAAGCACTACTTAAAATGACACAGACTGTAGATAAAGCTTTAGCTAGCAACTCGGAATTAGAAATGAAAGTTACGTCACTAGAGGACAGGGCATTAGATAGAATGTACTTAGTAGAAGATAGTTTAAATGAGCTTAGTCAAGCGTATAAAGACGTTGTTGTAAGGGTGTGTGACCTAGAACTGTGCCATGCAAGAGAAGAAGGCAGAAAAGAAGTTAGAAATAATGTATCAAATTTTATTTCTAATAACTGGTTTAAGATAATTACTGTAGTTGTATTATCAATCCCTTTAGTTTCTTGGTTGTATGAAAATTCACACACTACACCAGAAAAACCGCCTACCAGCGTAACACGAGGAAAATAATATGTTAGGTTTAGAAAGTTTTATTGTTCAAGGAGCATTCAAAGTCTGTTTAGCAGTTACTGCAATAATATTTGCTCGTATGACTGTATTATGGATGGATAAACATATAGAGCAAGGCAGATCACATTTTGCTCGTTGGTTAAATAATGAACGTAATGGAATAGCTAGAGGTATTTATTATGGTTCGCGTTGGATTGGTGTTGCTATTATTGTTGCAGGTGCAGTTAGCTAACGCCGGTAGTTTAATAAGTAATGAATATGACAAATACTTTAAAGAGTATTCATTATTTTTACCTTTAGGTACTGACTGGAGATTACTTAAAGCACAATGCTATCAAGAAAGCAGGTTAGATCCTTTTGCCGTATCCCCCGTAGGTGCAATGGGGCTATGTCAATTTATGCCAAGCACTGCTAGAGAATACAGTAATAGATACCCTGAACTTGATAATTTTTGGTTACCTGAAGTGTCTATTAAGGCTGCAGCACTTTACATGAATAGGTTAAATAATTACTGGAAAAGTAAAAGACCGCAGATAGATAGGTATATGTTAGCACTAGCGAGTTATAACTCAGGTGTTGGCAACATTACCAAATCACAAATATTGTGTAATGGTAATGTGCTTTACAAAGAAATTATTAAGTGTTTACCTTTAGTAACTAAACAACACAGTAAAGAAACTATAAATTACGTTTCTTTAATTATAAGGAAACATTATGTGGATTTACTATTTAACTAAATTTAGGTGGGTAATAGGTGCAATAGGTTTAGCTGCAAGTTTATTTTCTATAGCATCTTACTTTGAACAGCGTGGGTATAATAAAGCTATTGTAGAGTTACAACTAAAAACTAATAAAGCTGTACAAGAGGCTACTAAAAAAGCCATAAATAAAGCTAATGAAGAAATGGAGAAGGCTTTAAATGCTCAACAAGATGTATTTGATAGAGAGCTTGAAAGAGTAAAGAATGAACGTGTAGTAGAGACTAAAGTTAAGGAAATTTATCGTGATGTTGATAAAATTATTATTAAAAATGAGTGTACTACTTTTGATAGTTCTATTATGCAGTTGCTCAACAACTCCGTCAATAACAGTAACTCAGCCAGTAATTAAGCTAAAAAAAGTTAAAGTTAAACCGCCTGTTAGTGTTACTACGTTATGTGAACCTTTAGTAAAGTATGAAAGCAATGATGTTAGAGAAGTTATTAGAACCACAGTAAAGAATAATAATATTTATTTTTTATGTGCAAGTAAGATGAAATCAGCAGTATTGTATATTAAGAGTAACGACCAGTAGCTACCTTTATAATATTGTAGCTGTTATAATGATTGCATTATACATTGATGCTAGTATGGATTGTTAAACTATATTATGAAAATAAACAAATATGAATTGTTAAAGTCTCTAAAAGCTGACATGAAAGCTGCTGAGATTCTTAAAAAATCTCAAGACCAAGAAATAGCTCGATGGAAGGCTGAATACAATGGAGAACCTTATGGCAATGAAGTCAAAGGTAGATCTGCAATAGTATCCAGAGATATAAAGAAACAATCTGAATGGCAACATGCTACTATAGTAGATCCATTTGTTAGCACATCTGACATTATAAAATGTACACCTATAACTTTCGAAGATACTGCATCAGCAAGACAAAATGAGCTTCTTTTAAACACCCAATTTACACGAAAATTCGATAGATTTAATTTTATATCTAAATCTGTAAAAGTATTAGATAGAGAAGGTACTTTAGTAGTACAAACTGGGTGGGATTACGAACATAAAGAAGTAAAAAAAGAAGTAGATGCTGTAATAATTAACGAGTACGGTGAAGAAGAGATTGTCAGAGAAATAGTTACAGAAACTATAGTAGTAAAAAATCAACCTACTGCTAAAGTATGCCGTAATGAAGACATATACATAGATCCTACATGCCAAGATAACCTAGATGAAGCAGAATTTGTAATATACAGATATGAAACTAACTTATCATCATTACGTAAAGATGGTAGATACAAAAACCTGGATAAAGTAGCTAAATTAGATAACGAAGATTTAGATTATTTCCCGGAAGATCCCACTTACTTTAAATTTTCAGATGAACCTCGTAAAAAAATTGTTGTATATGAGTATTGGGGTAATTATGATGTAAATGGTGATGGTATTGCTGAAGCTATCGTATGTTCTTGGGTTAACGATGTCATCATTAGGTTAGAATCAAATCCTTATCCTGATAAAAAACCTCCTTTTTTAGTAGTACCCTTTAATAGTGTTCCATTTAGAATTCATGGTGAATCTAACGCAGAACTTATAGGAAGTAATCAAAAAGTTAAAACGGCTGTGCTGAGAGGTATAATAGACAATATGGCATTGTCTAACAACGGGCAGGTAGCTACTAGAAAAGGCGCATTAGATCCTATTAATAGAAAGAAATTTCTAAATGGTAAAAATTTTGAATTTAATGGAACTCCTAATGATTTTTGGCAAGGCAATTATAATCACATACCTAGTTCAGCATTTGATGTTATAGGACTAATGAACAATGAAATAGAATCTATAACAGGTACTAAGTCATTTAGTGGAGGTATAAATGCAGGTAGTTTAGGTAGTACTGCTACAGGTGCTAGAGGAGCTATGGATGCTACTGCAACACGTAGAATGAACATAGTACGTAATGTAGCTGAGAATCTAATAAAGCCTTTAATGCGTAAGTGGATGGCATATAATGCAGAATTTCTTGAAGATGAAGAAGTTATACGTGTAACGAATGAAAAGTTTGTACCTGTAAGAAGAGATGACTTAGAAGGCAGAGTAGATATAGATATATCAATATCTACTGCTGAAGATAATGCAGCTAAAGCTCAAGAGCTGTCTTTCTTACTTCAGACGTTAGGACCTAATGAAGATCCTGCTATTCGTAGAGAAATTATGGCTAATATTATGGAACTTATGCGTATGCCTGAGCAAGCTAAACGTATAAGAAATTATAAGCCTGAACCTGACGCTATGCAGCAAAAAATGCAAGAACTCCAACTAGAAAACTTAATGTTAGAAAATTCTCACCTAAAAGCTCAAATAAAAGATAAAATTGCTAGAGCTAGTGAAAATGAAGTAGATGCAGAGCTTAAACGCAATAAAGCTAAAGTAGAAGCTGCTAAAGCACGTAAATTAGCTACTGAAGCGGATTTTAATGATTTAAAATTTATTAAAGAAGATGAAGGATATAATCATTTAGAGAAAATAGAGCTTAATGATATTAAACATGCGCAGCAAATGGAAAGAGATATTATCAAGTATAGAGAAAACCTAGAGCAAATGCGTTTTCAACGAGAATCTGGTGATAATCAAATAGGAATATACGACTAATGAATTATTATAGACCTACAGAAAGTGACTTATATAAAAATGGTAGCACTATAACTACCAGTAATATAAATAAACAAAATGCAGAAAAAGCTAAAATGTTTGATGAATTGAGATCCAGAAAAGCATTTAATGATGCTGTTAGAGCTAATTTAGACAGAGCAGCAGAAGAAGGCAGACAATATGGTATTCAAGAAGGTGCTACAGCAGCTTATACGGATATAGCTAACAAATTAAATACAGCTAATCAGCGTAATAACAAAGTAACAGGCTTATACGATGAAGTAGAACGATTAACAGCACAAAAATCAAGTCTATACCCATCAAATGCTGAATTAGCAGCTAAAGATATAGAAAGTATGAGACAAGATTCCTATAACAGTGCGTTTATCGCAGCAGAAAAGATGGGTGATACGTCTGAAAACAATATTAATAAATTAGTAATTCAAGAACTAAATAAGAGAGGTCTATAATGATGGGTTTAGCGGAAAGTGCTGCTATGGAACAACAAGAACCTAAAGCACAAGAACAACAAGAAGCACTGGCACAACAGAGTAATGGCAATACGCCTTCAGTAGATGAAATAGTACAATTACTCATCAAAGGTGTTCCTCCTGAAAAACTAGAAGAAGCAGGTGTTCCTAGAGAGCTTATTATGCAAGCTATAAATATTATAGAACAGCAATTAGGTTCTCAACCTCCTCAGAATCCTAGTGCGCTAGAAGGACAACCACAACAAGTATCTGAAGCAGGTTTAGCCGAACAAATGGCTTCAGGAGTACGGTAGATTTTAAGGATAGTTTAGTACACGGTGATGATAGTAATAACTTTTAATAATGTTATTACTATAAACCTGTCCCGAATAAAAAGTATAAAAACCTAAAAAAAAATCGAATAAACGATGTAAAAAAGTTGTTTAGTAAAATATTATTGTTATATACTAAGTGTGCTTGGAAACAAATACAATAATGTAAGTTTCAAACAGATAATAGGATTCATTAATGAATAACCAAAACATTGACACAAATAATATGACAGAAGACCAATTATTAGAAGTTGAAAATCAGTATTGGGCAGATATGGCAGAAGCCTTAAAAAACCTAAAAAATAATAAAGATTTTCAAACATTAATTTTAAATGGGTATTTTAGAGATAAAGCTGTTAACGGTGTAAGTTTACTAGCACAAGACTCAATAGTTAGTGAAGGAAGACGTCCATCTATCATAGAAAGCTTAGTGGCTATTTCTCATTTAGAAGATTACTTTATTATGGTAGAAAACTTAGGTACTCCACACCTCGATGAAGAAGAAGAATAGGTGGTACTATGAGTATTAAAGACGATTTATGGGATATGAGTGATGAAGATTTGGAAAAAGCTTATAAAGAAGCTGTAGCAAATCAAAACTCACCCGAAACAGAGGCAGAATCAGTAGATGAAGATGCCTTTGAAACGGAATCTATAGATGAAACTGATTCCGATAATGAAGAATTTGATGATTCAGAAACTGCTGATGATTCAGAACACGAAGAGGATGGTTCAGATCAACCTGAAGATTTACTTGAGGAATCCGACCATGATGCTAGCGAAGAAGCTGAAGACGATGAAGTAGACGAAGAAGACACTTCAGAAGCTGATGATGATAATCCTGACGAGGATTCTGACTCAGAAAAAGAAGAAAGCTCAGAAGATACAGAAGAGTCTAAAGAAGATTTGCAACAACCACGTTCATATACTTTCCGTGCAAACGGTAAAGATTATGAATTTTCAAGCGAAGAGATTGTAGACCAGTTTCCTAAAATATTTGGGCAAGCTATGGATTACACCAAAAAGATGCAAACCATCAAACCTTGGCGTAAAACAATAGATGCTTTACAGGAAGCAAAACTTTCGCATGAAGACGTTAATCTTATGATTGATGTGTTGAAGGGCGACAAAGACGCTGTTACTGAAGTTTTAAAACGAACAGGTGTAGATACCCTCGAATTAGATACTGAAAAAGACAGTGAATATGTTGCTAAGGATTATGGTCGGGATGAAGGTGCTTTAGCTATTTCTGATATTGTTGATGAAATAAGTAAAGACCCTGAGTATGCAATGACACATAATATTCTATCTAATGAATGGGATGATAAGTCATGGGAAACTGTGGCAGAAAACCCTGAAATGATTCGGTTACTGCACACTGATGTTAAAAGTGGTGTATATGCAAAAATACAGCCTTTAGCTGAAAAACTTAAAGTTTTTGGTGGTGGTACTAAATCAGATTTAGAATATTACAAAGAAGCTGCTCAGAAGCACTTTTCAGAAGCTGCCGCAGCCAGACAACGGCAGTATGCTCAGAAAGTAGAAGAAGAAAATGCTAATCAACAACAAGAAGCTTCAAATAAAAAGAAAGCTAGAGTTGAAAAAGCCAAAACGGATTCTAATAGAAGAGCTGCTACGAAGAAGGCTGCAGCTAAAAGAAAAGCTGCTACACCCACTAAAAAAGTGTCATCTAACACTGTAGTTGATTATCTAGATGAATCAGACGAAAGTTTTGATGAATGGTATAAGAAATTGCAGGACTCAATGTAAATTTTATAATTTGATAGGAATCTATTATGGCTACTAACGCATACGGTAATGGTACTAATACTGCTACAGCAGGTGCTAATACTATTATTCACTTTTATGACCGAGCAGGTGTAAAAGCGGCTAACCGAGTAAACTTATACGGGCAATTTGCTGATCGCAAATCTATGCCTAAAAAAATGGGTAAAACTTTTAAAATTTCTAAGTTTTTACACCTATATGATAGATCAATGAATTCAGCAGAATTTGCATCTAAAGGCTTTTTATCTGCACGTTCTATTGATGCTATTACTTCTGATTTAGAAGCTAATGCGGCTTTACCTGAAGGCGCTAAAGATGTAAATAAAGTTACTCTTAAAAAAGTAACTATGGAAACTTCTTTAGCTCGTTATGGTGAAATGATTGATTACACTGATGAAGTAGAATTATTTTCTGAAGATGCTATGCAAGTTCGTTATCGTGAAGAGCTTGGTGAGTTAGCTAATTCACGTTATGAAGATTTAATCCAACGTGATATGTTATCAACTCCCACTGTTATGTATGGTGGTACAGCTACTAAAATTAGTCAAATTGATAATACTTGTGGTGTAAGTTACGATTTAATTCGTAAAGCAGTGCGTAAATTAGTACGTAATCGTGCTAAGAAAAATACTATGCTTGTAGCGGGTGATGTTCGTATCGATACACGTACAGTAGCTAAAGCTTACTATGCTATTATCGGTGCTAATGTTAAAGGCGATTTAGAAACACTTACTCGCGGTAGTGGTACTACAGAAGAGTATACTTATATCCCTGCACATAAGTACGCCTCTGCTAGTGTATTATCGGAAGGTGAAGTAGGTGCTATGCACGAAGTACGCTTTATCGAATCTGAAGCTGCTGTAGTATATAACGGTCATGGCGCTGCTGTACCTCCATTATATACTGGTACTGCTTCTTGGTCTGAAGATGCTGATGCAGTAGATACTATCACAGCTTCTGAGGCTGTTAGCACGTTCCCTTATGCTACGTTTACTGTTACAGTTTCTACTGCTGATGCTGATATTTCCGGCGTTACAGGCTTAACTGGTACTTATCCTAGTGTATTGACTGTAGGTCAGCATGAAATTTTAGGTATAGATGCAGAGTTACTTAATGCAGTTACTAATGTATCATTTGACACAGTAGCTAGTGCTAAAGGTCGTTTTGATGTATTCCCAATCTTATTCCCTACTGAAGGCTCTTTTGCTACAGTAGGTCTTAAAGGTCAGGGTAAAATCAAATTCAACGCTAAATCACCTGAAAGCGTTGAAAATGCTAACCCTTATGGTACTAATGGTTTCTTCTCTTATAATTTCTTCTACGGTGGAATTATTTTACAAGAAGAAAAACTGTTAAAAGTTTTGGTATCAGCTTCAGCTTGAACACCGATAACCACTAATCAAATGCTCCTCTTAGGCTAGGGGAGCTTTTAAATCTAAAAAACCTAACTAGGAATTAGAAAATGTCAAAAGAAATAAATGTAGAATTAGAAGACCTTAGAAATGAAGCTGATGCTTTAGGTATTAAGTTTAGTAAAAACTTAGGCGTTACTAAATTAAAAGAAAAAATTGATGCTTATTACAAATCTCAAGAAACTTCAGGAAAAGAACTACAAGTTGCTATGAATGCTGATATATCTACTGAAAATGATACCATCGCAACTACTGTAGGTGGTGTTAATAAACTCATTAAAAAACCTAACATTAGATTACTTAGAGAACAAGCTGCACGTAAAACTCGTATTGTTATTATCACAGATAACGATCAACGTGTTAACAATCAAACTACTACCTGTACAGTAAACTGCTCTAATGAGTACTTCGATTTAGGTACTCGTATATTACCATTAAATGAGAAAATTGAAGTAGCTCAAGGGCATATTGACGTGTTAAAAGACGTAGTAATCACGCTTCACGCAAAAGACGTTAAAACAGGCTTGTCAGTAGCTAAAACTCGTAATAGATACTCTATTTCTTACGAAGATTAATTATGAGATAATGTGAGGTATTAATTTACCTCACTAATATTTTATTTAAAGGACTCAACATGAGCTGTGATGTTACTAAATTTACAATATCAAAAGGGTCTGATAATACTTTTATCTTTACAATAAAACAAGATAACTCTACGCTACCTTTAACTATAGAAAATACTGATACATTCTCCGCTAAACTTATACTACTAAGTGACAATTCAGTAGTTCACACGTACCCTATAACCACTCCTACAACCGGTAGTTCTGATGCTTTAAATGGTAAAATAACATTAATTATACCTTCAGCAGATACTTATGGTGTTGGAAGTGGTACAGATTCATTAGTTAGAGATGTAGGCAGTAAAGTAGACAGATATTATGCTAGACCTACCTATAAACTTATTATCGAATGCTCTACTGTTAATAATGGTGATTTTATAGCTAAGGTTGATGAAGTATATGTCGATTAACTCAAAGACAACTACTGAAATATCCGTAGATTCTGTAGAGGTTTTACCCAAAAAATCTACAACTTTAGCTGCTGATTCTAATAAACATTGTGTAGATATTCTGCCGCCTAATGAAGTTGTAGCAATAAAAAAAGAATATTCTATTGTAGGCGATGCGTTTTACGCAGGAATTAATTCTGATACTGCTCCAACATGGCTGACAGCACTAATAAATAATGTAGTTAATAATTCTATTGCCAATGGACTTACCGACTATAATGCGTTAGTTCAAGATGTAAGAAACGCAATAGATTCAATAGATGTAGCTAAAAATTCTTATGTAGAAGAGATAAATTTTTCGACTAGAGTTAACGGTATAGTTGGTACACATATAGAAACTCTCAATGCCACCTATGACACCAAATTTGCTACTATAACTAACTTAGATTTAGTAGAAGCTTCTGTTAACCAATCAATAGCTTTAAGTGCCCAAGATTTACAAGCACAGTTTACCGACGATATAAATTCAAGAATTACTATAGTAAATCAAGCTATGGCTAATAATTATCAAGCCAATGCTGACAGCATTACTTCGCTTACTACAATGTTTACAGATCAAGAAACTAATATGTCAGGTATTGCAAATGCTGTTACTGGTCTGCAAACTTATGTAGGTTTAGACTATTCATCTTCTAATCCTAATGGTTTAGGGATGCTAGCTAGAATAGGTACATTAGAGAAACAATCTGATGGCTTAGTAGATTTTACCTCTAATATTTATGACGTAATGGATGGTGTTACAAACCCCAACACCAACATTAACGATGACAGATTGATAACTGATGCCTTACCTTATGCGTTATGGACTAATATGTACGGTGTTGGTGTTCCTACAGCTACTGTTAGAACATTCAAAGATTACGAAAAAACCCCTGTAATTGTGTCTAATGCTGCTATATTGGAAGGTACTATCTATATAAGAACGGACGATGTAAATGTAACAGACGTAAATATTGATAAATATTACAAATTTACAGGCGGTTCTTGGACTGCTATCACTGAAGCTCAGTATTTAAATGATAAAGAATTATTACGTAATGCCCATGTAGGCGATGTCTATATAATGTACGATAATACAAATGGTACTCGTAATTATATAAAATCCTATAAATTTATAAAAATAGCTCCTGATGCTACATCGCCTTACGCTACGGACACAGAAGGGTATACTTGGGCATTAGTTACCGATACAGATTCTCAATCTATCTACATGACAGCATTACAAGCTAGAGATATGGCAGATGGTAAAATATCTAATTTTTATGCTTGGGGTGATGATGACGATGTTGTAGATAAATCTCCTAAAGATCGCACTATAACTACTAAACAGGCGGAGTATAAAGTAGATTCTTACGGAAATTACTTAGATATTAACAATAATATAACTACTGACCCTGCTGCGTATGTTCTTATAACTCCAGCAGAAACTTATAATTTAAGCGCTGTAAATGTAGTTTTTTGGTTTACTGGAGGAAAATTATATAAAAAAGGCACATCATGGGCAGATAAGGTATTAGTGCCTACAACATCTGGAGGTTCTGAGTTTATTGCAGAAGGTGATTTACTTACTGTATTTGACCCTGTTACAGGAGATACTTCTGTATATTGGTACAATAACGGGTCATGGGTATCCAACGGTCCATCAGGAATAATATCTAAGAGTAAGTGGTTTGTAGATTTAGACGATGCTGTTACAGGTCCTCATGGTCATGTAGCAAAAGCAATGAGTGATTTAAAAGTAACTAATAAAGCTTATGCAGATAATGTATCCAATAAAGTTGAAAGTAAATTTTCTTATGATAGTACCGTTATACTTAACGGTGTACAATATGAAGCAGGATTTGGTTTAGACGTAACAGGCTCATCACAAATAGGAGTAGATGGGGCAGGAGATCCAATATTTAGTAGTAAATTCAGAGTTAATGCTGAAAATTTTGTATTGACTAATCCTAACTACCCCGGTGTTGAAGCTAAATTTAATGTTACTAGCACAGGTCTTAAATTATCATTAGATCAAACAGAAGCTACTAGAAATATACCTAGAGGTGAGTACAATGCTTCTACTACTTATATTCAAGGCGATATTGTTACTCTTTCAGGCTCAAGCTACTTAGCATTATCTAATGTACCTACGGGCACTCCTCCTACTAATACTACGTACTGGTCTTTGCTAAGTGCTAAAGGTTCTGATGGTGTAAGTTATACAGGAACTACTGAGTATTATAAATTAACTAACTCATCTACTGCTCCTCTTATATCGAGTGGTGGATGGTCTACATCACCTCAGACACCTACAGCGACAAATCGTTATCTTTGGAATTATAATAAAAACAGTAAATCTAACGGTACATACACTAATAGCTCAGTAAGTCTTGTTACACAATATGTAGAAAACGGTGTAGGAATAGCTAGCATTTCTGATTGGTATCAATTAGGAACTAGCTCTACTAGCTATCCAACAGGCACTTGGTCCTCAACATTTTCTGGGGCAGGTGCTATATCTGATGCTACACCATACATGTGGAATAGAACTCTAATAAATTACACTGATGGTACAAATAGTGGTTATTCTTATACACTTATAGCGGCTAAAGGCACTAATGGCGCTAACGGTGTAAGCTATACAGGAACTTCAGAATACTATAAGGTAACTAATTCGGCTACAGCTCCCACTAATGGAGGTAGTTCAGGTACAGGATGGAGTACGTCTCCTGTTATACCAACAGCGTCTAATAGATACCTGTGGAACTATAATGTAAGTAATAAATCTGACGGTAGTTATGATATAGGTGCTGTTAGCCTTATAACACAGTATGTTGAAGATGGTGCTGGAATAGCCAGTATTACAGAACAATATCAAAGAGGTTCTAGCGCTACTACTGCACCTACAGGTATTTGGTACTCCACTATAGCCAATGCTGGTCCTTTAACAGTGACTTATCCCTATATGTGGAATAAAACTACTATAAACTATACTCAGGGAAAACCATCAACGGTAACTATCACTATAATAGCCGCTAAAGGAGATAATGGTGCTAATGGTGTAAGAGGTACAGCCGTATTAAGCTATTCTGCTGATTTAGGCTCTACAACGACTTCTGGTGCTACTTCATCAATAGCATCTTATTGGAGTAGCTTAGCATCTTCTGAATATAAACCTGAAAGAGAAGGTGATACTCTAATAGTAACTAATACCAATGTTGCTGCTGGTTGGACGCATATTTATGAGTATAAGGCAGGCTCTTGGACTGCTGCTAATACATTTACTGTTAATGGTAATCAGGTAGTTAATGGTACTTTAAGTGCTGATGCTATAGGTTCAGGTAGTTTTCTTACTACTAAATTAAGTACTGCTGCTGTTCCTGCTGGCTATTCTGGCACTATTATTGATAGCAATGGTATGAGAGTATATGAGTCTGGAGTATTAAGAGTTAAAATAGGAAATCTTGTATAATGTCTTTTGGTTTACAAGTTTATAATAATGGTAATGAAATTTTGTATACGAAACCTGCTACGTATATTTTGATGACCGTACAGATAAATCCGTCTGCAACAACGCATACTGGTTCATACACAGTAAATTTATCATCACCATTACCTACGGGTACGTCGCTAAAAGCTACTAGAGTTTTAGACGGAGAACTACAAACTGTAGATTATGTATTAGATAACACGGGTTCAGGTTCTCAAGAAACTACTTTCGTTACTGATATATCTCTAAATGCTGCAAGAAACCAAGTAATAATAACCACAGTCTATGGGAATACACCGCCTGTATGGAATTTTTATGAAGGAAAGATGATAATATATTCTACTAGAGGTAGTTTATAAT